>Ga0123352_10020630_pt1 | contig 10504 bp, 9 predicted proteins | sample TergutLab28metaG_FD_89700 | JGI IMG/M metagenome (GOLD analysis project Ga0123352, IMG submission 89700) | Labiotermes labralis P1 segment gut microbial communities from Petit-Saut dam, French Guiana - Lab288 P1 | ecosystem: Host-associated > Arthropoda: Insects > Digestive system > Gut ... | reverse complement strand
TGCAGTCGAACTCTGTAATAACGTTATAAAACGAACAGAATATTTTGTGTCGTTATAAACGGGCGTTGTTATAATCGAGCAATTTAATGTTACGGTTATTAGTAAGGAATTAATTGATACGACAGAATATCTAACGCTATAGGCGAGGTGTCGCGTTAACCAATGTCGTTATAACAGGTTTCGACACTGTTTAATTTCACCCAGCCTCGAAGTGGACATGAAAGTGAAATAGCACTTTGCATTTATATATATATATATATATATATATATATATAAATTTAATGCCTATTCAAACTTATGTGTTTTTTTGTTTTATTTTTTATATATAACAGTGCGAGTTGGATACAGAAATGGAAAGAACTTGAGTGATGCAAAGATATTTCTGTCTGAGAAATGACGCGAGAGAGGTGGGATGGGTTGGAGGGAAAGATGCCAGAGCGAGAAACTGCCTGCCATATATGCGACAACGAATGACTTGTGCTGTTGATGTCGCGTCAACCATATTTTGCAGTTTTCAAGACAGACCCCTAGACTTGGGTAGGATGGGGAAGTAGAGAAGACTAAGAAAATTGGTTCAATCTTTAAGCCTGTAATATTTCAATCTTCCTGCATCCAAAAACTACCAAAATGGTAGAGAATGGAACAACATGAGCGTAGAGTAGAATGGATTCTCTGTTGGCTATTTTAGCTGTAGTCTATACACTGAAAGGCAACAGTAGAGAAACGAAAGAGTACCATATGTACTGTCCTCGACTGATGAGAATGGCTTTGACCTTCTGAGAGGACTAGCCATGCGGGTTCAAGGTAAGATTTATTTCTTATCGATTCTGGTTATCCTATGGGTCATAACCTTCTGTAATCCAATAATCATGCTGTACAGATTGTTCTTATTATTAAATTACTAAAGACATCCCACTTAAACCTCCCTTCCGTTATTCTTATTTTCTTTCTATTATTTACTGATCTTCTCCTTTCAAAGCAAATTCCCACTTTTCACAATCACACAAAACATGCTGTAAAGTTACCGTTTTAAGAATCTTGATTCCAGTGTCTGGGAATCATGAAGGTTTCATATTATTACTTCTTAAGTCATATATCCACGCCGGTCCCAGTGGCCGCGCGGTCTAAGGCGTAGGTCTACGGCCGCTCTCCTGCTGAGATTTGGGTTCGAATCCCACCGGAGGCATGGATGTCTGCCTGTTGTGAGTGTTGTGTGTTGTCAGGTAGAGGTCTCTGCGACGAGCTGATCGCGCGTCCAGAGGAGGCCTACGGACTGTGGTGCGTCGTTGTGTGTGATCTTGAAACCTCAAGAATGGGGAGGCACTGGCCCACGTTGGGCCGCAGCGCCACAGGAAAAAAATAACTCATTTATCCACAGTATGTTGTTTCATATTGCAATTTTCTATTTTTTGAAATCACGGTACATGGGAGACATTTGTTTTATTTTTTGAAAATAAACGTGAAAGAGAAATGCGGACTTACGTTTTTTTTTTAAACATACGAAAATTTGTGAATCATTTACTGTATTTTGAAGTAATTTTAAACAAAACTCGTTGGTATCATTCATAGGTAGCCCTGACTGTGTTCATGTTGCGTTGATGTATAGAAGGTACATTTTGTCATCGAATATACGATTAATTTCAATTATATAAGACACTGGAATTTTGCGTTGACGTAATCCTTCCGATCGCACTATGGCCCTGGGGTCGACTCAGCCTCTAACAGAAACGAGTACCAGGAATATTTACTGGGGGGTAAAGGCGGTCGGTGCCTAGGTCTGACAACCTTACCACCTTCATCTGCCGATTGTTTTGAAATCTAGGAGCCTGAAACTCCTGGAACCCTCTGGGCCTATCCAGGCATGTAATGAGATTACTTTACCTTTTAACAGACACTCTCTAGAATTGAATTGCGATCCGTTTCTCTATCCTCGGATGTAAATATAGGCTGTTCATTTTATAGTGTCCCTGCGCGACAGCTATCACATGACCTATAACCCATTGAAAACCAGTAGTGCAGAGTTAGTTGTCTTTCTACAGGTACAATGTAAATTATTTAATGGAAGATTCGCGAAATACTCTGGATGAAGGCTTGCTCTGCGATAAAGTTTCCTTGCTCGCGGACACGATAAAGTAGTCGCTCTGTATATAGTACTGTATTATATGTCTATGATACCATATAAGCCCACGTTAAGGAAAACGTTTTCCCGTGCATCCCTTGAAGACGTATGTGGAGAACAGAGTTCCTGCTCCATATATTCTTAACCTCGCCGCTAGAGGAAGGTGAGTGGCCAGCTTCGCACCGTACGTCTAACCCCGACACCCATTGAATAAGAATTTGGGGTGGGCCCCTGAGTCGCTCTGGAAGAGAAATGTTGCTTGCCACTGCCAGAAATCGACCTAAATTTTCCCATTTATTTCGCATGTGATGTATTCTCTATATTTACTGGATATGACTGACAAAACGTACATATAAACATAAGACTTAGGTGGGTTTGCCTAACTATTGTTGTCGTGGAAAAACAATACTTGTTTAACATTATACATGTGTGTCTGTATCATTTCCTTAATCATCCGGCATGCAAAGCGCATGAGCCGTGTTATATTGTCATCTGTGGCCTGTCTGGCTGTACCAGATTTTTCTACATTGTCTCAAAAAAACCACACGATTTTCAAGGGGAAAATGTTACTGAACATAAAATGTGTGTTTTGATATTCTCTGAAACTCTTGTCTGAAATATTTCTCATTAATTGAGCGAGATTTGATTAAAAAAACTATATTGATCTTCATTGATCTTCATGTAAAGTAGCTGTTATTCTTGCAAGATTTTATTAAAAATTGATTTTTTGGACAGATTTTCGAAAAAATGTTCAAATATAAAATTTCATGAAAATCCATCTAGTGGGAGCCGAGTGGTTCCGTACGGACAGGCGGACATGACGAAGCTAATATCCGCTTTTCGCAGTTTGGCAAAAAGCGCATAAAAATTAGCAAAATCAAGTAAAATCATCAATTTTGACTTGGGGGTCTTCAGTGATACTGTAATGCAAAGTTATTTGGTATCTCAGCCGTCATTATAAACAACGTTATCATTGTTTAATTTTTGCCAAATAGCTCATATATGTCATTTATTTGAAATCCATTCCTGAATTTATAAATCCTACATCAACCAGACTAAAGATCCACATCGCACTAGGCCAAGCAACGTCTTTAAAATAGTTCACTCAATTTGTGTCGCTGATTATTGTCTCAGAAGGGTTGTGCCACTTTATAAGATGCTGCTCGAGGGTGTAGATGTAGAAGTGGGGGAAGAGAAGTGGGGGAGAAATGTGTCGTCATCTGTGACGTCATCTGATGGCGTAATAATTAAATTCCAGAAGCAGTGCATGCAGAAAGCGATACAGGGGAAGCTGAGCTGAAGTGGGCTACACGGTATGCTTAGAGAAAGGGTGGGAATCTCCATTCATAATTTTAACACGGATCGCAGCAAGCAAACGCAGGAGTACTGTACGTAGGAGAAACATTAAATTTGTCATAGAACAGGTTGGCGTACCGTTAGAACATTAGGCATGTGTTTGGGTGGTTTCAAGCTTGAATATCTTCCTCCGGGACTCTAGCTGTCTTCGCAACTGAGGTTTCGGTGGTTTCCTTCAGTGTTTCCGGCAAAATAACTTATTCAGGCCACAACAACATATATTTTTTCAAAATTATATACGCTGAGACAATAGAGTACAACCTCCTCACCGCCACCATCACTGATTAATTTATACAATCTACTGGGAAGACGCAATTTTAATAATTTTATCATTCTTGACAATTTTAATAATTTATAATCCATACTTTTGTTATGACTATAACCACAAATATTCTCAACCTTTTAAATTATTGCTATTGTATGCATTTATGTTATACAAAATAATTTTCAACTCATCGTCTAGCATATATATACATATATTATATATAATATGCAAGTTGAGATCTCAACGCAAATAATAAGTAATTAGAGTAGGTGTAACATATGTGTAAATCTTCCCTTTGTATCTTGCTACCTTTTATAAGTCAGCCGAAACATGTAGCTAACAAACTTAATCTTAACCTTTTGACGCCTAATGTCAACTATAGTGGTCGTACCGCACCGCTAACCTCTAAAGTTGCATTTTATATATTTATTCAACAAATATAGGTACTGGAAATTTTAAACATGATATATACCCTCTGTTTCTTTCTCTTCAAAATGCAGTTTGTTTCATAATTCTAACGTTTTTGTTTCCTGTATTATTCACATTTTATATACAGAATGTGCTAAAATTAAAAAAATAATTCCGGCGCCAAAAGGTTAATTCAATTAACGTTACACAGTATACGTCAGCACAATCGTTTTTATTCTTAAGCAAGGCTACATGTTTCGACTAAAAGCTAGTCATCTTCAGGCCCTTACAACATTTTCCTTACCAGATGCTTTGCCCACTTTGGGATCTAGTTTAACTAGATGTATTCCACAACTGTAAACACTATGGGATCCCAAAGTGGGCAAAACATCTGGTAACGGAAATGTTGTAAGAGCCTGAAGATGATTAACTTTTAGTCGAAACATGTAGCCTTGCTTAAGGATAAAAAAGATTGTGCTGACATATACTGTGTAACGTTAATTGAATTATTAAGCACATCGTGATGCCTTCATTCAGATTAATCTTAATTAATGTACGAAGATAATTGTGACTGACGATATCACACTTTACAGCACTGTGACTTTCTTCCATATCTAATCCAAAATATTATTTGCTGGATCGTCTTGCCATCGACGCTGTACAGTCTGACGTATTGACTGGGTCATTAATACACCACACAATATGATATTTTATCGATGACTGTCGAAGTTGTGCAGCATCGATATTTTTTTACAGTGAGATACATACTTCCTGTGTTTATTATATCTTCCTTCATTTTATTCTGGAAATTTAATTTGATACTGTAATATATATATTTTTTTCTTTTCCAGGTAAGTCTTTCGTGTTTTTTCACAACTGAATATCTCAGCCATTTCCAGCCATCTAACGCTGCTTGCTGTGGTGAGTGCCTATACAAAGATACTGTTTGATTTGTGTCTGGCTTCGCTGTTTCTGTAGATAAACAGCGAGAATAGTTTGATCATCTGTTGAAATCATTTCCATTGCTGTGGTCAGAAATTTATGAGTTTCCTCTTTATTTCTCGTAGGAGGGCTTCACTCATTCACTTGCTTGGTCTTTTCCGGGTGGACCAGGAAGGTAGATGAGCAGAATTTATTTAAGTTTATTTGGTATTAATTATCCTATTTTATTTTTTACATTCACGCACACTTATCGAAAAATAAAATGTGTTATATATGTATTATATATATATATATATATAGGACATATATTTATGCTATAAAATATATTGGATATTATTTTGTGTATCTTTCATGTTATGGTAAACGGGTTTGTGTGGAATAAGCGTAAAGCTGAAAGTAGGCACGGTTTGTATTTTGGAGAAATTTTGGTGGAGTAGAATTGTTGTGTTTTTGGTGAACTTACTGCGGCTTGTAACGCTTTTCGATGTACCAGAAGACAAGATTGAACGTTTCTGGAGTACAAACGTGAAACATTCAGGGCTACATCGATAGTTCTCACAGTTGCGTAGCATTTCTGGTTAGGAAGTCTCAGCTGCTTGTGTTTATGGTACGGTAGGTGAACCAGAACTACTCCACATCGCATTGTGAATGAACTGCATTGTTTATAGTCCACTAGTATTGTTTGGTTAGCCCACGGTGTATTAATGTTTGTAGTAACGGGCCGTCTCGAGTTTGCTGTCTCCAACTTCATGTCATAGGCGCAGAGGGCTGAGGTGCAAAGAAACTGAAAACTTATGGTCAGGGTAATGTGATTTTGATAAAGAGAGATGAGAAGAAGAATAGATAGGAGTGTAGTTAGAGACATTATGTTTATTGTGATTGGAAGGAAAACTTGCTGCTTTGAATATTCATGTTTGCACCGTGCATCAATGATAACTAAACACTTTACTGTCCAACTAATGCACAATATGTAATATGTAGATACAATTAAAATTATAAAATTTTTAAAAGTGCTCCAACATGTTTCGGATCACAGAGGATCCATAATCAGGGAGCCAAGCACTGTACAAGGCTCCCTGATGATGGATGCTCTGTGATCCGAAACATGTTGGAGCACTTTTAAATATTTTATAATTTTTAATTGTATCTACATATTATATATTGTGCATTAGTTGGATAGTGAAGTGTTTAATTGCTGCTTTGAAATTTCTCAGACACTGCCCGTTCGTCCTTCTGTTAAAGTTAGCCTAGATGCAAGGTACAGGTTTCGAAACTAAAGACGGTAGGGTGATAGAATGTGGGCTGAGTGTGAAGTAGAAGAAAGACTTAATTATTATACCAACTACTGCACATATATAAAACTTATAAAATTTACACATTAAACATTAAAAACGCTTCGACATGTTTCGGTCCTAGGACCATCATCAGGGAGCCGTATCGCCCTTGCTAAAGTCACTATAAAAAGTCACATTAATTTCGCTGTACCATTTGGGTATTGTGGCAGCATGCCGTGTTGTGTAATGTTATGTTGCGAAGAGTGCCCTGCAGGGCACTCTTCGTCCAATTAAATTACTCTTCGAGTAATTTAATTGGACTCAGTGGGCACAAGATGGTTCCTAATAACTGATGGCTGTGCACAAGGTAACGGACCTTTGGGTTCTCTAAAAATGGGAGTACCTGACGCACTGAGCGTCTTCACAAGCACTACAGTTACACCTCGTGAAACACTATGAAGCACTAATACCTTACTTTATAATTAGTACTTGAATATGTCCGTCATAATGTCGGGTGAACAAGCCACTGTTTGTAGTCAGATTGTCTTGAATGTGTTAGTGTATATCGTTGTGATATACTGAAGATGTCATGGCCGCGTAGTAAAACTATCTAATAGACGAAACGTAGAAAGTGAGATTTTAAAGAATGTGAGGCCTGGTTTTGGAGTCGTTAAACGCTAAATGGGGGTTACTGTGGTAAAATTCATTGAATATTTTCTGTCTTACGGGCCATAGTACCGTTACCACGTTCTGTACACCTACTGACTCAAAAGAACCTGTTTCCAGAGGCTGTAAATAGCAGATCTTACGTTCGATGAGCATAGTTAATGTTTTTTTGGACAGCAGTATTCATGAAGACGGGGGGGTTGTGAAACAGCGGGTATCTGTTTCTATTTTTATTACTTGACTTCTCGTAATTTTTTCATCGGTTCTTCGCCGCAGATTACCGGCACTTTTTGGGCTAACGATGCACCATACTTGTGTACCTGCTGTTATAGCATTTGGCAGAATGTGTGTGCAAACAACAACCTTTCCTACTAAAGTAGTTCAGAAGGCATATTGCAGTTGCGATGCCGCTTCAGGCAATGCACATAAAGATGGAAATAGCATCCAAGACCCATATGTGCAAGGTAAAAGTAGTATAGACCTTCTACCTCCACAGTAGTTGCGAGACCTCTAGACAGTAATAGCGGCATACACTCAGACGAGATATTCCGCTGTTTTTGGCGGAGTCACACATTTCGAAGGGTCCAGTGTCCAGTTATTCGAAAGATTTACAGGGCTGTGAAGGGTGTTAGTTCGCTTCTTTGCTCCGTGTACAGCAAATCGTTTTGTAGTGGCAATAAAGCACTGTCATGCACGTGACTAGTACAGTTCGGGACTCAGCTCTGCTACAAACTGAGCATTATCTAACTTATCGAACACTTCCTTTACACTTCCCCAGCTTCTGCGTTCGCGAAGCTGCGTCCTGGGCTGTACTGCCTGTACGTTAATTTTCTCCCGCTGAGGTATAGTGCAGTTCATGGTTTTTAGCAGGTGGACGAGTAACGGAGCTGGCGGATGGGCCTACTGGGTGTGGTGAAGTGGCGAGGGGTGGGTGCTTGTGTACTTGGAACGTAAGGGTTACAAGGCGAATTGTATTTATGGAGGTGAGTAGAAGTACTAGAGCAAACATGGCGCTGTCCCTGCAATAGTGCCTCGCTCCTAGCCTACCGTTTCAAAATTCCATCAGCCCAAAACCGTGCACTGCACTATACCTCCTTTCTCTTGTGTGCAGATTTGTCGTGACTCTTAGCATGAGGTGTAGAAGTGTCAAGCTACTTGTTGCTATATTTAATTAAGCACTAAGGCCCAGGAAGGCGCGTTCCGGAGCACATGTAATACGCCACGCGTTATGTAACTTAGTGACATGTTTTCAATAACCGATGTACCATCTGAGCAGGTATATAGCACCTGCTTATCTAGAATCCATTCGCCACCGTGACCTCTGTTCTGATCCTGTCAGGCCCATTTCCCGACTGCACATCCTCTTTCCCAAAGGCACATTTGTTATATATTTTTTACGACAGCTATGTCTGCAAAGCTGTATCTTCCCTTGTCGTTTTCTGACCAAAATTTTGTATAACTTTCTCACTTCTTTCGTGTGTCTCAAGTAGCACATTATTCTTTATTTAATAACCGAAGTGTCAGCGCCCGTTTAGGCTGTGGGGAACCTCATAATGAGCTGCATGATCTTTATTCTTCACCAACATTAGTCTGATCAAATTAAGAAGGAATGGGTGGGCTGGACATGCAACACGTATGTGTTAGATTAAAAATTCATACAAAATTTAATCCGGAAATGTGAAATTGTGGCTATTTGGGAGATGATTTGTATATAAGAAGCTAATCTGAAAATTAATATTAAGATATAAAGTGTGAAGATGTGGACTGGATTCAGCTGGCTCAAAAAAGGGTGTATTGTTGCGAACATATTCGTGAACCTTCTCATTTCATTAACATGGGGAAAGGGGGGGGGTGATGATTTTATGACCTGCTAATGCCTACTGGCCCATCCAGGACGATTACAGCAGCAAGGGGCACAGTACAGTTTATGACATTATAGCTTGTGGCATGTTATGAAATGTTATGTTATGGAATCAGTCATAAAATCTGCCTCACAATAAATTAGTCTCTACTGCCCCTCACACAAAGTTATATTATATTACATACAGGGTGATGCAATAGTGTTTCGCGCACATTATGACGTCATGTTGGGAACTTCTAAACATCGGTTTTCTCTTCGTCAGTTTTCCAAGCCTACGGGAAACAGTTGTCTAAGCTAATGGTAATTTGATTTTAGTAGGAATGACGACATTCATGTGGAGCAGTAGGTAAGGGGTGGGAGAATGGAGGGGGGGAGGAGGGAGGGGACAAAATGGATGACGTCAACGGAAGTACGTTTCAGTGAGGCTTAGGGTGGTGTCAGGGTGAGGGGTGGAAGATGTCAGAAATCGAGATGTCGCGACACGCATGCGCTGTTTTCAGGTCAGTAAGTGTCCGCGTATTGTGTGGTCTGCGCGTGATGTTTGTTGTGCCAACGGCATGATGGTGTAAGTCTGTGCTACTGCAATGGCAGTTGGCTGGAGAGCACAATGTGCAGTTGTAAGGGTATGTCGTTGGTGACCATGCAGGTTGAAAGCTGCTGTTGTGACCCATATTACACCTTTGTTTATGGGCCCCACTAGTGGACCCATCGCTTGCAATCATTCTACTTTTATTGTGTATGAAGGACTGATTTTAGTATGCATTCTGCATGTCCCGTCTATCCATCATTGTTTCAAACACCGTAATGGTGTGTAGCAAATACCAATTACGAAGTTGATCATTATGTGAGCTGCATTATGTTGCTTTCTCTTCGTTCTAAGTATTCTAAGCTCTTCGTTCCCGTTGCGCTTCAGTATAATCGTGGATGTATGTAAAAGGAAAACCTACTAAGTCCACCTCGAATGAAAAATTATATTTTTGAATGATTAATTCCATATCCGCCAGCTTTTTTGACCTGAAAAATCCTCTAAATCCATTCACGAATTATTTGCGATGGTACAAAACACATGTTGATCAAACTTTTTTATGTATATTTTCTCAGAACTGTTTGTTAAGGGGTTTGCTGGTACCCCAATTATATGACAGCAGACCGAAGTGTGAGATACTCTCAACTGAATTGTGGCAAACAACCCTGGTTTCATCAGCCCTTAAATTCTTCGTTAATGTAATGATATATTACCGGAATTTTTAAATACTTGAATTTTTCCTGTGTTTTGAAAGAATTTATTGCCTTTGTGAAGATGACTTTATTCTGCGTTCTTTTCAGTAAATGAATCGTACTGGAACTTGTATTAAACTTGTGTATTGCCTTTGTTGTGGGCCCGGTATCTCAGTCGGTATAGCGACTGGGTACGGGCTGGACGGTCCGGGTTCGAATCCCGGTGGAGGCGAGATTTTCCGCACCTGTCCAGACCGGCCCTGGGGCCCATCCAGCCTCCTGTACAGTGGGTACCCTGTCATTCCCGGGGGTAAAGAGCGGCCGGGGCGTGACGCTGACCCCTCACCCCCTTCTAGTGCCGTGGTCAAGAAAGAGTAGATCTATACCTCTACTCC
>Ga0123352_10020627_pt1 | contig 10505 bp, 10 predicted proteins | sample TergutLab28metaG_FD_89700 | JGI IMG/M metagenome (GOLD analysis project Ga0123352, IMG submission 89700) | Labiotermes labralis P1 segment gut microbial communities from Petit-Saut dam, French Guiana - Lab288 P1 | ecosystem: Host-associated > Arthropoda: Insects > Digestive system > Gut ... | reverse complement strand
TTTACAATAACACTTACACTGTCCGGACATGTACAGTACATTTACAATAACACTTACACTGTCCGGACATGTACAGTACATTTACAATAACACTTACACTGTCCGGACATGTACAGTACATTTCTTTCATCGGACACCTAATCAAGGGATTTTTATGGCATAAAAAGCCTAAATATTAAGGAACAGCCGTCGTGTTCAGAAGCGAGATAAAAGAGACATAATGTAAAACATATCCATGTACATGAACACTAAACATTTCGGGAAATATATAAATCTCATGATGAATAGCTGTTTGCGAGATTAATTAACCAGCGACAGGAGGCAAAATGATTGTGAGTATTACTGAAAGTATTTCCTCGAATCACTCGAGAAAGGAGATGATTTACTGGACGTAAGATTTTTGAAGAGTTAAACCATAAGAGAGCGGGCGAGTCGAGTGGAGAGTCGAGTGGAGAGTCGAGTGGCCATTGAGTTGTGACGTTGCCCGCAACTGCGAGAGAGTTTTGTCTCTGGCACGCCGACCTCCCAGCGGCAGCGTAAGCTTAGCCACTGAGAACAAAAAGGAACAAACAATACAAAGAACGGCCTCTTTTATTTAAAGGTAAAGTGGCGTAAGAAATGCTGTCGTAATCCCACGGTCGGCGGTCGCAAGACCGTCACATCGAACCTATGCAGTTCTTTGTGTTATTGATGGCTCCCCGCTAATTGTTGATGTAATCAGAAGCGACATGAAACCAAGACCCAGACAAATGGCACTCGAAGTACGTACAGCGAGCTCAGTAAAATTCACATACGTCTAAATGGCAGTCAGTAAGTAATTCTAGGTATGTAGAACGAATCTATGACAGATTTTAGGTTCAGACAGCATTGTTCGTAAGGATTCATTACTTCCGTGACATGACGCCGTGTCTGTCGGTTAGTGTTTCTCGACTTTTGAACGTAAAGCCTACACTTTTTAGGGTTGAGGGGTCTAACAAGTGGACCCCTCAACCAACTACAAAGAGCAGCCAGTTTCTCCTACTTAGCGGTATAATTGCTGTTTGTTCTGAGAGTAAGCAAAAGCGCACTGCATGGACAGAATGCAAATTTTCATTCTTGAAGAGACTGGTACCATTGTGACGTAAGCAGTCCAATTACTTTATGCACCACAGACAGCTTACAGAATATCAGACGCTCAATAAAAACCCAGAATATCAAGCTTGAAGCCCCTCTACCCCTTTCCCCCCACCGCACCCCTCTACACAGTGGATCAAACCCTGAGCAACTCAACTCCACAATTTTTTCTGCATTCTCTCAACTCCAATGCACTCTCCTAACCAACCAATCAGTTTTTCCAGATTGTTTCCTACTTATTTGCAGATTAAATGTGTTTTTTGTAGTTCCCATACGTGCTACGTGTCCAGCCAATCTAAGCCTGCTTAAACTGATTATCGTAATCGTATTTCGCGAAGCAAACAAATTAAGAAGTACGTCCGATTACTTTCGTCTGTTCTTTCTTTTTCTTCTTCTTCTTCTTCTCATTCTTTATTATTATTAATATTATTGGCACTTATGCTGAAGTGCCAGCACGTTAATAAACACTTATCCAATTGAACTCAAGTTATTTGCACTGAATTCAGCTATTATGAAGGTAAAGTTGCCCTTTCTGCGTGTTATCAAGTCATATAAGCAGAACAGAAGTAGCCTACAGCTCCTGACCTTCTTAACCTCGATACTAGACAAAAATCAGTTCTCAGCTTTACGCCACCGTCTCTTAATTATTATTAGGCGTCTTAGTAGTAGTAGCAGCAGCAGTAGTAGTAGTAATAGTAGCAGTAGTAGTAGTAGTAGTAGTAGTAGTGGAATTAGTAACAGGTAGTAGTAGTAATAGTAGCAGTAGTAGTAGTAGTAGTAGTAGTAGTAGTAGTAGTAGTAGTGCAATTAGTAACAGGTAGTAATAGTAGTAGTGGTAGTAGTAGCAGCAGCAGTAGTAGTAGTAATAGTAGCAGTAGTAGTATTAGTAGTGGAATTACTAACAGGTAGTAGTAGTAATAGTAATAGTAGCAGTAGTAGTAGTAGTAGTAGTAGTAGTGGAATTAGTAACAGGTAGTAATAGTAGTAGTGGTAGTAGTAGCAGCAGCAGCAGTAGTACTAGTAGTAGTAGTAGTAGTGGAATTAGTAACAGGTAGTAGTAGTAGTAGTATAGTATAGTATAGACACAGTAGGTACAGTTGATTTTAAATTATTGGTCTGAAACACTGATAAACTTGTACACTTGTACACACCAACCAGACTGCACGGTGTCATCGTATTGAGAAAAATTTTCGCCAAAAAGACGTAAGCTATTTGCCTACAACAGTACTGTAATTATCACATTTTGCCGGTGTGTCTGTGTGTCGGTGTGCCGGTGTGTCGGACGATATATGTCTTGTGGGATGTGACAGCGTTTTTGGGTGAGCTGTTGCTGGACTGCTTCACCTTGAAGATGAAGGCACAATGTGCCTTCGAAACGTTAGGGACTGCTCACCCAGTGACACTGTCTCATCCCGGACAGCATGATTCATTACATTTCGCTTTTATATTTGCAAATGTCGCGTATATTTTGGCCGGTCCCGGTGGCCGCCCAGTCTAAGGCATGGGTCCGCGGCAGCTCGATCTCTGGGATTGCGGGTTTGAATCCCGCCGGGGGAACGGATGTCTTTCTCTTGTTAGTGTTATCAGGTACAGGTCGCCGCGACGGACTAATTACTCATACGGAGGAGTCGTAACGAGTGGGGTGTGTCTGAGTGTGATCCAGGAACCTCACAGAGGAAGGCTAGACCCATTAGGGCTGTCGAACCTTGGGGCAAAATAAAGTCTATTTGGATCTAAGGAAGGCCATATGTCACCGCAGCAATTCTCACAGTCTATAACATTTGTTGGGGGGCTGTACGTGTATCGCACGTGATTTGACTGGTCTGTAACTAAAAGCAAGCAATCCTACTTCAAAACTAGAAGAAGCGTTGCAAAACTAAGTCTTACTAGGCTAATTATTTTGCGTTACCTAATTCACCATTCCTACATAGGTTCCATTCGGTAACAGTGACGTCATGCTCATAAACCGCTCGCAGTATACCACCAACAGTGCTCACAAGTAGACTCCAGTTGAAATGTGATGGCACACGGTGACGCACAGGAGGGGAAGTGAAGGGGAAACTGGTGAATGGAATGTGTAACCAGTACCCTTCACACTACCTCGGAACATGGTGTATCCAGCATTACTACCGCTGATGCGCACACCTCGGCTGCCAGTAGTCGACTGAACTGGCGCCCCCCGGCCGATTTAAATAGACTCGTCTGTTTCGCCGAAAGACGAAATCTGGTTTCTGCGCGTGTGCAATCACATTTCAACTGGCCTCTACCCTCACACTTATACACTGATGACAATAAAACTCCACGGGGATAAGACTTAAAAAGGTAAAGACAAAGGTCACCATGTAACATATAATCCAGGCCTGGATGGGGAGTAAGTGTATAGCTGTAGCCCCACACAACCACAGCGCTAGAAGGAGGATGGTGGTGAACGCGACACCTAGGGCGCTTTACCCCTTAAAAATACACCCAGGGTCCTACCGTGAGGAGGCAGGATGGGATTCGGGTCCGGTCTAGACGGGTGCTGAAAATCTCGTTCCCACCAGGATTCGATCCCCGAACGTAGTGAATCGCTATACTGACTGCACCCTGACTTACAGTTGGGCGCCCTTCGCTATATCATTCGACGCGCATCAGCTGTTCGAGAGCAACATGTGGCCACCTGTAGGCTGTATTGTGAACTGTGCCAGATAATGGCTAACAACGGTTACCCAAATAATCAGGTTCAGGTGGAGCTATGGTTGTCCAATAGGAACACAGGCCACTCCCCTGCTCTAACCACAAACAGGCGGCCATCCCAGACCAACTCTCGGACTTGGGACATAGACCAGTGTTGCAGTAATTGTCACCAGTCTTTTTACAGAACAGCAACGAGGTAATTTTCCTAGGCCCATTATTTCTGTTTGTGGGCTCTGACGTCGTGTAGCTAGGAACAGATGTATCAGATCTCGGAGGAAGTTGTTGCCGCCATCTTCAGGGTAGAATTGTGTCTCCTGCACTCTTACTCAACGTAACCCTGACTATACATACAGAGCAGATTCCTCCGTAGCCATGGTAACTGTCTACCAAACCGTACGGTGTCACAGTCAAGGTCTTGATTGCCTCAAATCCGTCGCAGTTTATCCGGCTGTGTTATAGGTATCATGTGCTTAATTCAGGACCATAAAATGAATGCGTATGTATAGTGGAGGTTAGCGACTCGCTACGGGCTGGACGGTCCGAGATCAAATCCCGGTGAGGGTGATATTTTCCGCACTTATCCAGACCGGCCCTGGGGCCCATCCGGCCTCTAATACAGTGGGTACCGGGTCATTCCCCGGGGTAAAGCAGCCTGAACGAGGCCTTGACCACCCACCCATCTCTACCGCCGAAGTTAAAGAAAGAGTAGAGCTATACCTCTACATCCCCTCTGGACCTTCGTGGCCTGTTTTAGGGTGAAATTTACTTTTACCTTATGTCTAGCGAAGGTAGAACTCAACGCATTATGGACCTCGTCTCTAGATAGAGGTAGCTGTGAGCTTCAGGCACTGACCGCTTGCCCCCACAGATCGTACCCATTCAACATGAGGCTGTGTGTGCCACAAAACCAGTCTGAGCTTCGGAGAAGATAATAAATTCTTGCCTCTGCCGGTATTCGAAGCACTGTACCTCGATGGACCAACCAGTATTCCACTCACTATACTGACTGAGCTACTGCAGTTCACTTATTACTGGTTCGTCATTATTTAAAATTCATGTCACGACATTGCCAGTATCTTCGAGTATGACACGTAGCAACGTCGAATGGTTGGATGTCTGACGGATGAGAAGAATGTGGAAGGAAGTTGCTGTGTTCTCCCTACAGCAGACCTGCTACAGTGCGTCTCACGAATTTCAGTGGTTACCACTTCAGCCGACAAGTGGATGTCCCACCGGATGCAGTCTTTCAGTGCGATAAATCTAACATTCTCGGTATGGCCACAAAAGAAACATTCTTATGACGCAAGAATATTCCAGGATTATGTGAGCAAAACCATACAACATCTCAGTCAGCACATACGGCGTCCCGGTGTAGATTTAAACCCGGCACCTCCCTATTATTAATCTAGAGCTCTACCTCTCTAACAACTTGCTTTCACAGCCGTTCAACAAACAACAAGTTTGGAACATAATCCATACCAGTCCAGTTTTCTCAGTATTTCATAAAATCCACCGCTGTTCAAGCAGACATTTTAAAACGGGTGCAGAACCTATCAGATTATATTGATTTGTGTATTCATGAAAAGTTTGCAACGAATAATGGGGCCCATATCTCCAGATTCCATGCGTACATATATATATATATATATGTGTGTGTGTGTGTGTGTGTGTGTGTGTGTGTGTGTGCAAGTTCCTACAATGAAACCTTAGTCCCAAGGCTCCACAAAAGCAGCAGAGCAGAACGCGCTCTCCACTTGGTGTTCTCCACGAGTACGTCATTATTTACCAGTAAAACAAATCCATTATAGGAACACATGAGACGGGCCAAGCTCCATGGTTGGTTGTGATTGAGAAGGCAAAGGCTTTGCATTCACCCTACATCATTTTTTTTTAATATGAAACTGGATGAAAAATTCTTGAATGATTTGATTTGCACGAATTAAAATCCCACGCTTCGAATAGACTGAAACCTTCATTTAGACTTCAGATGTGGGGAGGAAGGGAAATATGAATGGGGTCTATTAAAAAATACACCAGCATGCTTGTTCTGTCAATACGGACAGAAAACCGCTTAAACAGGTTCGTTTTCTATGTAGGGTTAAGCGAACAAGCCGAGGAAATCACTGCGGATTTATTGGAACAAGCGAAGCACGCGGAAAGACAAGGCGTACTTGTGAGAGGAGATGTCTATTGACGTCTGGGGAACATGTACTGTACGTTGCTTACTGTCACTTAAGACTGGGTGGATGTTCAAGTGGTCTAAACTGAAAACGAAGAAAAGACGCGGAACGTACGGTAGCAACAACAGTAGACGGTGCGCAGTCCGATGCGCAGTAGCAGCGATTGTCAAGGTCGTCGTTACTTGCTGTCTTCGCTGCGCCAATGTTCGTCCTTTACGTCGAGTTTGACGCAAATCAGATATGTATGTGGGACGGGGGCGTAGAAAGTCATTCACGACCTCCAGTGACGGCTCGTACTGAGGCGATTTTCATGAAAATCGCTGTCACACTGTGATTTTTTTTGTACCACCCCGTGTACTGGAATGTTATCAATTTAGGAGGACAAAAGGCAGACAAATCTGGCAAAATTTTCATGAAAATCTCTGTCACACTAATTATTTGTACCATCCCGTGTAATGGAATGTCATCAACTTAGGAGGACAAAACGCAGAAAAATCTCGCAAAATTTCACGTATACCCTTCAGCAAAATACGACTTTCTTCTGCTCCCATATTCACAAACCTCGCAAATGCCCAACCGCATTACACAGAGATATTCTATACCGCATTACGGCCAGATTGGTCAGAAAGGATCTGCAATACGTCAGTGACACTTTTCACTTGCCTGATGAATTCTTACATAAAATGTGACGAAAATATGAAGGTAAAATCGAGGCGTGTTCGCGTAAAATATGTTCCTGTGGAAAACCAATACATATTACATTTTCTGAGTATGTGCTTATAGCCGCATTTATCCACCAGCATTACGCAAGCGTCCTGTAATATTGGCATCTGTCACCTGTCTGGCTCTTTCTTATTTTGCTGCATTATCTCATAACCGGAACAATTTTCTTAAACAACGTATTGAACATAATATATGTATCTTGATTTTCTATAAATCTGTCTGAAACATTTATCACGCTAAGAAAAATTCAGCGAGATGCTATCATAAATGTACTTAAGTCTCCATGTACCAAGGTGCTGATAAGTTCTTATCCCGATCAGGAAGGAAACAAGCTGCGCCTGTCAAAAGTGTGATGGGCAGAGGAATTGGCTAAGGAAGGGACAGGTGGTGGACTCTTGTGAATGCGGTAATGAACTTCCAATTTCCATAAAATGTGGGGGATGTACCCCCCTGTTCTTGTCAGACTTTAAAGAAACTTAAATTTCTAGACAAATTTTCGGAAAAATACTAAAATAGCAAATTTCGTAGAAACCGGTCTAGTGGGACCGGAATTGTTCCGTGCGGATGGACGAACGGATAGGACAGATAAGACGAAGGGACAGTCACTTTTTAAAATTCTGCGAACCCGATATTGCTGGGTCACAGACGGACAGATGAAGGACTTTCATGTAGGCGTTCCTTTCGTTTCTTAAAGAACTACTTAGTGTCGGCTGCTAATTTTCGGTGTGGCCGTTAGGTTACGCGCTGGACTGCTAAGTATTTGAGGCTGCCTACTCGACAGGTTCAACCAGCTGTCAGACCAATCCAGCAACTTAACCTTTTGACGCCTAATGTCAACTATAGTGGTCGTACCGCACCGCTAACCTCCAAAGTTGCATTTTATATGTTTATTCAACAAATATATGTACTGAATATTTTAAACATGGTTTATACTCTCCGTTTTTTTTTTCTTCAAAATGCAGTTTGTTTCATAATTCTAACATATTTCGTTCCTGTATTATTCACATTTTATATACAGGGTGTGCTAAAATTAAAAAAATAATTCGGCGCCAAAAGGTTAATAAAGATAAAAGAGGCGAGTTAAACCGAATAATATGAACATGTCGGTACAGTGACGGCGAACCGATAGACGACGACGGAGATTATGACACCGTTGAATTTGGAAGGAAATTCACCCCCAAAGTTTCGCATGAGTTTATATCCTCCTTGTCACCATTTACTAACCCAAAATTTGTCCACTGCACTGCGTTCAACAAATCACATAAAAGTCTCCATCGCTGGACGTTTCGGTGTCTGCTGACACCATATTCAGGGAGCCGCAGTCCAACCGTATTTCTCCCACAACACCTCAAATAATTTTGGGACCGGTAGCTCAGTCGGTATAGCAACTGGCTACGGGCTGGACAGTCCGGGGATCTAATTCCGGTGGAGGCGAGGTTTTCCGCACCTGTCCAGACCGGCCCTGGGGGTCCACCCAGCCTCCTGTACAATGGTTACCGGGTCTTTCTAGGTGGTAAAGATCGGCCGGGGTGTGACGCTGACCCCTCACCACCTTCTAGTACCGTGGTCAAGAAAGAGCAGATCTATACCTCTACTTCCCCTATGGGCCGCACTGCTTGTACAGAACCTCAGTGCCTGTACAAAGATGAACTCTATCTAATTATTTTACCTCAAATAATTACGGGCACTCTTTAGACGTCCATTGAGAGATGGTTATTTTAGTATCTTGAATTCACCACATTAAATATCCCTAACAATTCTTCAGTAAATGTATATTCAGTGAAACAGTTAAGAGTTAAGATTACAGGCGCAAAACCCTTCAACACTTTCAAAATTCTTCAGTTGTACAAATGTGTAGTAAAGGGAATTGAGAGTTAAATGGCATAATAACCCTTAAAGCATTGATGTTAAAGCTCAAGTGCTTGTCGAAATGTGCGATTACATCCATTTTAATAATATCCTTTGTATTTTTTGTGTGGAAATCATGTACAATCAAAAATTGGTTGTGGTCCGGCAATTTTTTTTAAGTTGTTAGCGCCTCGCGTATGAGTCGGGTGTACTGCTTTCGGTTCCCCGCTGGTAGATATGGAAGTTACTGGCGTCCTGTTAATGAGAAGAAGGCAGTAATTTGAATGATTTCAATACGTTCAACATATTAATAAAAAGAAGTGCAATAATGTTTTATTGTATTTTACTTAGGGCGGGTTGTTGGTTGATATGTTAACTGTAAAGGAACGCACTGTGGGAATAACACAAAACTCACAGTTTAGGTATGTTATGCAGATGGAAATAAAGATTAAATTACTGGCCGGAAATAAGACATTTCACGTTCCTTGTCCCGTGAACCCACTCTGAGAAATACAAATATCAAAATGCCAGTTGCCTGTGACACATCCCACTTCGCGAACCACTCTCGCACCCCCCCCCCCACCACCACAAAAAAACAAAACAAAAACAACCAAACAAAAAAAAACAAAAAACAAAATGCCAGTTGCCTGTGACACAACCCACTTCGCAAACCACTCTCGCACCCCCCCCCCCCAAAAAAAAAGAAAACTTAGTAAGTAGTAGCAATAGGACAAAGTAAAGATAAACCTCTCCAGCCTCCCCTTCACCCCTCCCAAATACAGTACCTGCAGAAAGCTGCGAACCTTTGGAATCTAAAGTCAACTATTTCACAAATCAATCTCCATATCATTTCCACTGCGCCACATATACGCCCCATCCCCCCCTGCAAGATGCCCTTACGAATACTTTTGTACCACCCTTCTATCACTTTACCCCTCCCATTTTTAGGGGTATGTACAAAAGAGTCTCACCACACAATAATACGTAACCTTCGCGGAGATAAGATTCACTTTTCTGTCACATTATTGTGCTTGACAGTAGGAGCTTTTCAAATGCAAATGCAACTGCTTATAACGTTCGGTGCACCTTTAGCAGTAACAAAGCACAAACAGCTGAGCTTAAAGCAGGGAGCCGGCCACAATAGGAGAGTGGATAGCGTGTATGTGTATGTGCGTGCGTGCATGCGTGATGGCAAACAGGAAGAAGCAGAAGATTATTGGCCTCTGAGAGGCCCCAGAGTTTCCTCAAAATAAGGGCAGGAAAAGGGTACTTCACAAAGTGACACTATTTTACAGAATCTAATATAAGTCCGTACAACTAACTAAAAAAGATAGGATGGCCGGTCACAGTAATTCGAAAACGGGCTGAAGACCGAGAGTTTTCAGTTCGGTTCCCGGCAGAGACAAGAATTATTTTCCTCGCGTCAGAATATCCAAACCGAGTGCAAAAGTAATGTGATCCCGTTTTTGCATGTTGTTTTATATGGGTTTGAAACTTGGTCGCTGACATTCCGGGAGGAAAGGAAGCTGAGGGTGTTTGAGAACATGGTGTTGAGGAGAATATTTGGACCTAGGAGGGACAAGGTAACCGGGGAATGGAAGAGATTGCATAACGAGGAGCTAAATGATTTGTACTCCTCACCCAATATTGTGCGGGTGATAAAATCGAGAAGAGCGCGATGGGTTGGGCATGTGGCGCGTATGGGTGAGGAGAGGGACGGTGTATAGGGTCTTGGTGGGGAAGCCGGAGGGAAGGAGACCACTGGGGAGACCTAGGCTTAGATGGATGGATAATATTAGGATGGATCTCCAGGAGGTGAGATGTGGGTATGTGGACTGGATTGGGCTGGCCCAGGGTAGAGACTGGTGGCGGACGTTTGTGAGTGCGGTAATGAACCTTCGGGCTCCGTGAAATGCGGGGAATTTCTTGACTAGCTGCAAACCAGTTAGCTTCTCAAGAAGGACT
>Ga0123352_10020622_pt1 | contig 10506 bp, 5 predicted proteins | sample TergutLab28metaG_FD_89700 | JGI IMG/M metagenome (GOLD analysis project Ga0123352, IMG submission 89700) | Labiotermes labralis P1 segment gut microbial communities from Petit-Saut dam, French Guiana - Lab288 P1 | ecosystem: Host-associated > Arthropoda: Insects > Digestive system > Gut ... | reverse complement strand
GAAAGGGTGTTTGATTTTTTTTTTGGAAGTGAAGGGGGGGTGTAGTAGAGGTTTTTTTTTTTGGGGGGGGGGGGACGTGTGTAAAGGTAAAGCTCACCCCATAACAGGTCACAAAGGCCCAGAGGGGGAGTAGAGGTATAGCTGTACTCTTTATTTAACCTTGGCACTAGATGGGGTGGGTGGTCAACACCAAGACCCAGCCATTTTACCCCGAGAAAGACCTGGTACCCATTGTATAGGAGGCTGGGTGGGCCCTAGGGCCAGTCTGGAGAGTTGCAGAAAATCTGGCCCCCACCAGGATTCAAACCCCGGACCATCCAGCCCGTAGCAAGTTGTTATACCGACTGCACTATCCTGGCCCACGAGATAGTGTGCGTATGCACACAAATGTGAATGCTGTAATTTAATCCCAACATTCTCCAGATTCCAACCTGCACTGAATTCTGGCAACAAAGGGTTAAGACGAATCCCATGGAAGAATGAAGCAAGTGCCTATTATATATCAGCACTTCCTTAGACGCACAGAGCACTCAAAGGGTTATGCCAGTAGGTGTAATATTACTGATAACTTCATGTTACCATGACAGTTGCCTTTTTTGTGAAAAAGCCTTTTTCAGTTATCTTGTACCTTCTTGCTGTAGGTTCCTATGTCTCCTAAATGTTCTTTAATCACATTCTGCATGTTCATACAAAATCTGAAAGTTATAATAATGTAATTATTTTCGGTCAGGGGATGCGTAACATGATTTAAGTCTTCGGGGATCTTATGCCATGTTGATTGGGTAACCGAACAAATGACTTTGCGTAACATCCCAGAAGACTTGATTCCTCAGGAACATAGCTCTGAGAACATAAATCTTATGTTGTGTTCCTGCTGTCTGCCATGAAACACATTTCAGAAACCCATGGGAAACTTTTTAAATTTCTTAGCTCATGCGCAGGAAATGGTGACAAGTAAACAGTCTGTCCTCCTGTTGCATGTACCTGCTGTCTTGTTATCGTCATATTTGGTAAGCTGAATTTACAATTAGTGACATGCAGTTAAGCCCCTGAATTTCTGTGCTGGACTCATATACATACATTCACATGATTGAATGCTAGTCGAGTCTTAATTTTTTATTGCTTTACACCGTAAATATGTTTTATTACCAGCTTCTTTCTTAATTATGTACACTTTTATTTACATTATAAAATACATATAAAATCTCTCTCTTCCACACTGTTCCCATATTTGTAATATCAACTTGATATTTTATACATTTGTGAGTCTTTATTTCTGATATCTACCATATTTTACAGGACAGTTCTGTTGGTTCATTAGTTACTGTCTCAACATCAAAAGCTACATATCCATTTCATACAGCTGCCATTTTGTTTCATGTTCTACAACAGAAGTTCCATATTTTCCTCCTCTGAATACATTTCAGTTACCTTAACATCATTACTGGGCATTGCAATAAAAGGTACTAGTGTAGCTGCCTCATTGTGTGTGTACACCTGTCACATCACTGACTTCACAAAATTAAACATGAGTCTCGGTAACCTCCAGCAGCATGCAATTCATACTGAATTTGATGAAATTTGGTCATCTAGTTCCATAACTGAAATAGAGGGACATACACATAGCACTATTACCTCCTCGGCGTATCTCCATCCTAACAGAGAAGGAAAGTTACACACAGGATTTATATTTTTCATGTTCATGTTGTAAATACATTCATTGCTTCCAACATGTTGGCTGTGTAGCGTTTCTTTGTTTAAAATTTCTCTAAAGGACTGACATCACACTGTCACTTGTGAAATGCAGTGAAACCCTCTTAAGACTTTGGAAAAATTAAATAAATTGGGTTTATTAAGTGGGAAAACATTGTGTAATGAACCTGAACTTCCCTCTATTAAAATATTATTCCATATAAAGTCTGCATTCAATGATACATTTGCACCAGCAAATGACATTTTAATTCTTACCTTCTATAGTGATTTTGACACATTCTTACAAGCACAACCAATTAATGGCCTGCTTAAATTCAGATTCTACATTACTATATTTTGCCGCTCTCACCTTTTTCCATCTCAGCTGTTCACTTATGGACTGTCTCCAATATAGCAAGTTTACATAGAAATGGCATGTAGTGTGGTGATTTTTTTGAACATTTTAAGTAGCAACCACCTTGTTTATTCATCTTGAATGACAACAGCCTACATTTTGTGGCGGCTACTGATGTGTTACCCATGCTCGTAAAGACAAACATACACACATACGTGTGTTATTTAGAACATGTAGGTTGGGAACAAATTTAACCAATGGCAACTTGCAGAAATTTAGATTCTGCTGAGAAAAACATATTAAAGCAGTAAAAGAACGTGTTGAGAACTTTTGTGCTCCTTAGGCAGGAAATCCTTTCAGGGGGAAACATAAGAAGGGCAGTGTCTATGTTAATGTCATGGGGGCACTAAATCATGCTAAGATGTTAGGTGAGCAGACTTCTTAAATGGGGTTATCTGAAGCTGGTTTCACTGTATTATGAATGATTACTTACATGTGTAAAGTGATACAGTCTGTGACAGAACTTGTGGCAAATGTATAGTTCACTGCTGTACATTATTGTCCATATCAGTTTTAATACTATGAAAATGTTAGTAATAGCAATAATCATTAGTGCACAAAGAAAAGAGAGAGAGAGAGATTTTTTGTAGTATTTAAATAAACATTTTGTATAGAAAGACGCAAACCACAACAAGATCGATATTCTCTATACCAAATGTCTATACAATGTGATAGTTAATACTGAGCCTTGTGTAAAGTAGGGGTGTTGTTTACAATACAGACCAAAATGGATTTCATATAGTCCTTAACTTTTGGGCGCCGGAATTATTTTTTTAATTTTAGCACATCCTGTATATAAAATGTGAATAATACAGGAACAAAATACATTAAAATTATGAAACAAACTGCATTTTGAAGAGAAACAAAAACTGAGAGTATATACCATGTTTAAAATATTCAGTGCCTATATTTGTTGAATAAATATATAAAATGCAACTTTAGAGGTTAGCGGTACGGTATGACCACTATAATTGACATTAGGCGTCAAAAGGTTAAATCCCAGTACCAACTTTAACTGAACTTCTGTCACAGAAATATGACTTTGAGGACAACAAACACTGCAGTCCTCTGAGCAGAATGAATACACAATCATGTGTCACTTAACAATACATTCTGAGAAATGCGTTGTAATGCGATTTCGTTGTGCGAACATCATAGAGTGTACTTACACAAACCTAGATAGTATAACATATTGCTCCTAGGCCACAGACCTGTACGGCATATTACAGTACTGAATACTGTAGGCAGTTGTAACACAATGGTAAGTATTATAATATTATGAGACCACCATAGTATATGTGGTCTGTCGTTGACCAAAACGTTGTTATGCGGCGCATGACTGTACACTGATGTGCATGAGAGAGCTAATGATACATATTTATTAACAATCTGCATGTTTTGTAGTAGGTGCTATGCAGTATGGGCATTCTATTATCTGCTTAGGAGACTTACAGAAACACTGTTGCAATATCTTTGTGACATTTGCAAAAGTATGATTTGTGCTGACTTTCATCATAGACCTCACACATTATTCTTTAGAATCAAATAACAGACCTGCTCTGTGATGTCAGAAAGCGTATGGGGAGACCTGCTGCTCAAGTGGTTACTGTATGCAGTTTGAGCTGCCATTAGACAGTGTAAGTGAATAGTTGATGGTGGACAGGTTTCCTCTCACTTACATGGAAGATGCATTCCATTGCATTACCAAGAGTGGCACACAACATGCAGGTTTTACATTTTTGTTTTGTTTTGTTATTTTTGTTACACATCAGTTTTGCTGCCTTTAGCATTTAACTTTCTTCAATCAGATTTAATAAATTCATTTTAGCCATTTAGGAATAATTTTTCTTTCTTATTTGACAAATTAATCACAAAAAATTGGATCAACTCAAAATCTGTGGAGGTCACAGCATACCATGTCAAGTGGCAGACCTCTGACTGTCATTCCTTGAAACGAATCTGCATGTAGTTTGAGTTGCCTGGTTCAAGTGCATATCCCATTCTGGTGTAGAATGGGATCATGTCGTCCTTACAATCAAGCGTGATCTTGTAGCAGTTCAGGTGTTGGGCAAGCAGTGTGGCAGTCATGATGATCCTGTAACAGTCACCTCATGTACTGTGTGTGATGTTTCTCCCATTCTACCCAAACCCAAAAGCACTATTGACAGTACTCACAATTTGCCAAGCTGCTTCCCACGATAGTCATCGCTTACCACCACATCCTCCAGGCGTCCCCTCTGTAAACAGCAGTTTGTTTGCAAGTTACAAGACAGAAAACCTAACTGGTAACACCCAGGTACATGAGCTAGTTCCCATTCTTGCATGCTCTGCATTTTAATATCCTCACACCTCCTCAGGGTTGTCGGGGACTGTTTTTCTAGGACCTTCAACACTAAAATTCTGTTTGCATTGACTTCCCCCCATCCGATCTGTTTTCAATCATAATAATATGCAAGCTGTACAAGTCATACCATCATGCACTTCCCATTCCTGAAGGGTCCCAAGTGCTCAGTGAAGTTCCTCAGCTTACATTCTTTTGCAAAACATATAGGACAGTAGATAACAAATTTTGGAATAAACAGTATGAAACTGTTGTTCTTAATAATCAGTGTACATTTACATTTTGACCCTAATGGAAGTTCTAATTCTCTGTTGTACTCATACAAGGTGTGTGTAAAAAGTTTTAGGACAAGAATGTGAAAAATCAAAACATGCAGGTCTTAAAAAAAATACTGCTGTTCTTAAATAACATTCAGTAACACTCGCACTAGATTTATATACTTGCTTGCATGTTCATACATTTCTTTTTGTCCCTTCTAGGAAGGCTTCTTTTTGGAATGCTGTTCAGTTCCTTTGTAGCTGCATCTGAAATCCATTATGGACTGGAAATGCCGAACTTTCAGGGCAACTGTGAGTTTGGGGAAGAGAAAATAATCTGCAGGTGAGTAGGGTGGGTGATGAGGCATACAAATTAACCTCTAAGACAAAATCTGCTTCACAGTCACAGTGTTATGTGATACTGCACTGTCATGCAACAAGAACCAGTCTTTCATCTGGTACAGGGTGGGCCTCACTTGACTCATTCCTTTTAAGAATCGTTCTGTAATAATCTCTGTAATATGCTGCATTCACAGTTTGGCTCTCTGGAAGGAATTCTCAGTGGATGATAACCATCTCTAATAAAAAAATGACAAGTGTTTTTTTCCCCCACCCTCTCACAACTGAGTAGACAAATGGCGTATGCATTCTGAATCATTTGTAGTGTTTCTGGAGCACTTTCACCGGCTTTCATGCAAAAATGATTTGCCTATAATTAGTTACAATGCACATTAAATTAATTTACAAAGATTACAGCCCATCAATGGCTAAACAAAGACTGATGACACTTGGCCACATAGTAGTCAGAGGTTGATACTGAACAGTCCCAATGTTGTGTGATAGATGGCACTCATTATTATGATAAACAATGTCCTAATACTCTTCAGTTACTGGCCATTTTCTTTGATAGACTGTATATTAATTGGTGCATGATTCTTCTTGGTATTGAAAAAATTAAAGATTATGAAATATTACAAAAAAACCAACAGGTATCTGTTGAACACAACATATATTTGTTATGAAGAACCAACAGCTACAAGTGTCAGCTTTTAAATAAGCTCTGATCAGGCTGCACAAAATTTAGACAGTATTATGTACAGCAACTTGGCAGTACAAAGTATACATGCCAAAAACATATATTTTCATTACAATATTTATTCCTGTTGCAGATGTTCCATATTATAATAGTACTGTATGACCCTCTTACAAATCACAGATTCCTGGACTGACACCTCACAATGTACATCGCAGCACAATCCCCTTGGACTTTACATCCACAGGTTATGATATATCTGACCCCTGCCTAAAAGTTGAATGATTTCATTCTAATATTTGTATAGGCATGCGGCTAATTTCCCAGACAATGACAAACCGTTTTCCTGTGATTGTTTTATGAAATGTTTTTATAACAATTTTATAATATTTATGAATACTCAATATGAAACTTTTGAGATCTGTCTTGAATAATGTGACTTCCATTGTTGTACATTACACCTGCTTGTAAATCTTGTACAGCCTGATGGTTGTTTAGTTAAAAGCTGAAATATGTGGCTGCTGTTTCTCTGTAACAGATACGGTATATGTTGTGTCCGAAAGATACATACAGTTCTCACATAATTAGCATAAAGGGATGAGTCATGGTAAGGTAATATTAGAAACCTGCTGTTAGAAGAGCAGGGATGTAAGCACAGAGCTTACCTGTGCACACTCATGGATGAACTTCTGTTCAACAACCAGTGTAGCAGAGCCCACAATCTGACCGGTCAATGTGTCTTCTATTACCGTTACATAGTATGTGTTTGGGCACGCCTTCATTGTTGTGTACCGTCCTGGAAGCACACCGTATGAACTGTAGTGTCTGTCTAGCATGATTACTCTGGGACAAGTTACTGCGGTCAGTGACAAGCATCATCCCACACCACTACAGCTTACATAAACATTACACTGTTTAGTGCAGCATAAAATACTGTCTCTGCCAGAAATGCATGCTTAGATATTTATTACATTAATTCTTTTAGTTTCTATTTGACCTTTATAAGGTGCTCACATTCGAGTACAACTAGATAATCAGTGGACATCAAACCATGAACTGGCACACCCCTCAGATGATTGAATGGGTAACAAAATTGCGATAAAATGCTTTAACCACTGATAAAACTCTGTTCATCTAATAACCAATGAATCAGAAGCTCACACTGGCTGGAAATACACTGAAATAAACTGTTCTCTGCAGTAGATTGTTGCTGCTTATTATATTTTTCACCACAAACAGGAAACAGTCTTGAAATAAGAGCAAAACCCCAACTTTTTATAGCCTGGCAGAACCAAGTACAGTTACAACCTCGAGAGAAGCAACTTCCTCATTCCATTACTACGTACTCATGAATTGATCCCTGGAGACGTCACCGACCTTGGTCAGCTGGCCCAGCAACTGCACATAACCTGAAACACATGTAAATATGTCACTGTTCATGCATTATTTTTTAATGTCATTTTTTATGTATTTTGTTATTTTCTCCCTGTAGCTCACTGAGTGTTGTCAAAAGGTTATGTTTGGAATGGATGGCTGAATAATTAGTTCTATTCGCAGCATGGAGGGATTTTTGTTACCTACCCACCCCAGCCCAGTCTGGTGCCCATTCAGTTCCTGTGCAGTGGGTACCAGGGAGATGTATGCCAACAGATACAGCAACTGAGAAATGTAACTGACCATTGACCTCAATCAGTGCCACAGGTTCAGACAAAATGGGGGCTGGCCTCACTGCGTTATAGCTTCACAACATGCTTAATTAACCATGGACAAGCTGACATTGTACCATTGGGAGGTATGCAACATGGAGATAAAGCATGGTGCTGGACAGGTTTGCAGGGAGGTTAATGCTCATAGCATCGTATTTCCCATTACAAACTAATTGGATGCTGGGTGGACTATACAGTATTTCTGAATGTGATGGCAAACAGTGGCCTATACAGTTAGGATATAGGAGCAGATGTGAGTTCTGTTCTCAGGAGATTCTCCTGAAAGTAATGTTAACCCCTGCAGCAGGGACTAACTGTTATTAAGATGACTGCTGTATACATGTATTATTTGCATGCTCATCTGCTGCAGCTTGTAGCACATCCTTGTAGTTGACACAAACATAAAGAACCATTGCTAATGTGGACCAGGATCAGCACTTCAACAGTCTGTAAGATTTAAACACCTGGATAATATGTCACAAAATATATTGTCCTCACCTGTACAACTGTGTGAGTAAGAAGCCAGTACTGACAATATAAGTGATTAAACCTTTATGCTTGTCTGATGTACATGTGTGCATTTGTGAACAGCTTACCCTACTGGCAGTTCAACATACATGTCACATTCCCTGCGGCAATGTTGAAAAACTGCAATTATACGCACACTGTTGAGTTTCAGTGGTTTCTAGGCATAGCACTCAATGTCTGTATGGTTCAGTTTCCCTGACACCTGTAATTCTCTGTGGAAACCACTTCATTATTCACTGCAAATGACATGAATCAACAAACAAAATTCAGAAGGCTTTTACACAACACAGAATGCACATGTGCAACATTATGAGGACCTGACTCATATTTGGGTTTTGAGGTGGTTGCTGGATGTTCACTAACATCTAGTGCAGACTGTCGAGTCCCCGATTCACAGCCTACACGGTGCTTGAAAAAACATCTTGTGTAGTAAGTACAGGGCAGCCTACAGACACACCACCACTATCATCACCACCACCATGTTATTTGGATGGTGTTGAAACACACACAGCACACAAACACTTCTAACCCACAGAAATTTACTACTAATAATTTTATCTGTATTGTATATTTTAACATATATTGTGAATCACATATTTAAAACTTAGTATTTTATAAATGTACACAGGCTTGGCTGTCTTTATCATATACACTTTGGAAAAATGCCTCCTGAAGATGGGCAAAAAAAGGTGACCGAAACATGTAGGAGGCTTACAATGATTATAATGTAACACATTCATATATTTTCATATGCACCTGTAAAGCATCAGTGCATGGTCATGAAATATTTAAAATCTCTTTTAGTGTTTTAGTACATGTGTTGTGAACATTCTAGTGTTTTAACTTAAATTTTAATGTGTGTGTACCAGTGTGTGACTGTTTTTACCCATGTACCATGCAACAGCCCTTTTTGAAGGCTGAATGGACTTCATGATGATGGCACCCATGACGTGCCAAAACATACAGGGGACTGACTAACATCTGACATGTATACATTTTGGTGCTTGTAAAGTTGGTTTCATAAATTAATAAACAAAATTTAGTTCAGGATGGTGGCTGGTCCTATGGGTGCGCAAGTTACAAGTGCAGATATAAGTAGACTTTCAGTGGAAAGAGATGACAGCAGTAGTGATAGTGGTACAGATTGTGCACTGGAAGAAAACTGGTATGAAACTGATGAGGTGGTGGAAGAAGTCCCGAATGATGACATGGCAAGTGAGAATGATGTACCCTGGGTCTGGCATGCCATAAAAATGTCACACAGGGGACTAAAACATCCACTTAATGAACTGTGTGGGCTTCAGAAAAATGTTGAGTGTGTTTCAGAGGCATCTCTATTGTTTACTGACCATCATTTAATCATGTTGTTGCTGAAACCAAGATGTATGCAGATTTTTGCACTGAAATTTCTATGTTGAAAAATATATCTTGCATGAGGAGTTGGTAGCCAATGACTAGGAATTAAATATGTGCTGTCGCAGGTTTAAAAATGGTAATTGGCGTGGTTCAGAAACCTAACCTAAAATCTTGTTTCAGCAGGGATGCATATGCAGAGACCCCCATATTTCCACAGACTATGACACAGGGCAGATATAAACTGATTATGAAATAATTACATTTTGTTAACAGTACTGTACACACCTATGCACGAGGAATGAGTTTCTGAAGTTCACACCCTATGGGAAATAGTTTAAAGAAAAAAAATCATCAAAGTGCATGCCTGCCAGCACAAGAGATAAGTGGTGATGAACACTGCACCTTATGGCAGACTCGTCTAAGCTTGAGACAATGTACTCCACTAAGAGCCATGAATTTGGCATAAAAACTGTTGAACTGTGTGAACTTTATTGTTTATGCTGTAGCAAATTGTGATATTACAACTAGCAATGATGTGCCACACAGTCTACAACACTTGAAGATTGTTGTCAAACTTGTAGAGCCCCTGGTCAACCTAGGCTATGCTTTGTGGATGGACAGTCATTACAATTCCACATCTCTGTGCAGTCTGCTTAGAGATGATAGGGTCAGTGTTGCAGGCACACTCCATCTAAATAGAAAGCATGTCCTTCAGTTAGTGAAATCCAAGAAGCTAACAAAGGGAGAATCTGTCACTGTTGAATGCAACAGGTTCATGGTTCTGAAATGTGCCATCCCCATTGTGTGTAGTAATTAATAAGTTGGGTAATTACAGTCAATAACACAACAATGTATATCTAATTGATGTTTATTAGAAGATGATAAAAACTACATGTTTCAGCCACTATTGGCCATCATCAGGTTTTTCATCTGAAAGAACTGTATGCTGTAGGAGTGTTTATATAAGGCTTGCAGCTGCGTATCGATGTTGAGATCTCATCATCGAGGATTGGAGTTAAACATGGTATATAGCCTGGGTATGGAGCCTGGTGAAGTAGGCAGTGAGTCAGTTGGGGGGGGGGGGGGTGGGTTTTTGGGTTGGGGTCCCGTTTTTTTCCATTTTAGATGCCATTGGGGGTTTTTTGTATTGGTGTTTTTCCTTCGTAGGAAAAGATCGT
>Ga0123352_10020621_pt1 | contig 10506 bp, 3 predicted proteins | sample TergutLab28metaG_FD_89700 | JGI IMG/M metagenome (GOLD analysis project Ga0123352, IMG submission 89700) | Labiotermes labralis P1 segment gut microbial communities from Petit-Saut dam, French Guiana - Lab288 P1 | ecosystem: Host-associated > Arthropoda: Insects > Digestive system > Gut ... | reverse complement strand
GTTGAGGAGAATATTTGGACCTATGAGGGACGAGGTAACGGGGGAATGGAGGAGACTGCATAACAAGGAGCTAAGTGATCTGTACTCCTCACCCAATATTGTGCGGGTGGTAAAATCGAGAAGAATGAGAAGGGCTGGGCATGTGGCGCGTATGGGGGAGGAGAGGGGGGCGTATAGGGTCTTGGTGGGGAAACCAGAGGGAAAGAGACCACTGGGGATACCTAGGCGTAGATGGGTGGAAAATATTAGGACGGATATCCAGGAGGTGGGATGTGGGTATGTGGAATGGATTGGGTTGGCCCAGGATAGAGACAGTTGGCGGACGCTTGTGAGTGCGGTAATGAGCCTTCGGGTTCCGTGAAATGTGGGGAATTTCTTGACTAGCTGCTAACCAGTTAGCTTCTCAAGAAGGACTCTGAACCATGGAGTAAGTAAGTAAGTATGAATTTATGTTAATATTGCACTTGTTGTCGCTTTACGCTGTACATGACACATAGTATTTTTGTTTCTGTTCAACTATGATATTTTACTGAAATTACCTGCAGTGTTTTTTTCTTTATTTTATACCTTGGCCCTGTTTTGTTTGTCCTGATTGTGTTTGCTGGTCGTTTCCTTGTACATGGACTGTCTTTGTAATTGGCCATTAGGCTGCTGAGCCAGCACGTTCACGAATACAAAACTGAACTGAATTCAGTTATTATTGCTCTTATTTTGTTATTGCTTTGTATAATTTCTCTTCCCTATAGACAGCGTACTGATGGCGTAACTTGACTTCTTCAAACCAGAGTTTGAACATGCTTCTGGTGAACGCAGCAGTACTACTGGCTCTAACTAACACTTTTAGGCGGTACAAAAAAATTTATCATAGCCCCGCTAGAAAAACATTTGCTATAAATTCAATAACATTACGTTAATTTATCAGAAAGCTTAAATATTTGGGCACAACGCAACTTATCGGCGCCTTTTAAATTCGTATTTAAAATACAGACGCGTAGTTTCACAACCTTCTTTTAGAAAGGGATGAAATTTTTGTTGGTATGCAGGGAGTATGTATCGTTTTTACGTTCATTTGTTCCTCCGTTTACTGTCCAACTGCCAGATTGGAACTGTTATTAAATGCAGTGTGTCAATCCTTCAATATCTGTGGAAACATTTCTTTAAGTAACAAATGACATTAATTATTTTGTTATTTTACCATGTGTTTTTATTTGCATAAGTCCTGACTCTGTACGTCCAGTTTCCTACTAGACTGACTCAGCACCAAAATAACAAATCATCATCATTATCATCATCATCATCATCATCATCATCGTCGCCGTCGTCGTCGTCGTCGTAGTTATAATCGTTATCATCATCATGCTATGTCTGTCATCCACTAGATGCCACTACACAACAGAAGGGCGGAAACGCTACGAGTCATCCTGGCTGATCTCAACGTAAGTGCTTTTACAAAGATGGCAACATTATTCAACTTGCTTTCTACAATTTTACTGATATTTCTATTAGTGAACCTGCGTTTAAATTGGCGTGTCCTGATTTTTAACGTCATAATTTCGTCTGGAAAAGAAAATAAGCTCTAAAAATCTCTAATTCATCTTCTCGTATCTTTAAAAAAAAATTCTCTTCTGATGACAACTAAATTTCATACAAAAAGCTCGCTGCTTACGATTGATCTTCCCCGTGTAATGAAACGTCTGTAAGTTGTGACAAAAGCAGCTGATACAGAGGTTCAGATTGGGTGAATTAGAAAGCCGAATTTTCTATTTGTTCTTCCCGTGAATCAAATTTTACAGACGCGTCAATATACGTCTAATTACTTACACGACAAGTTTGTCTTTTGCCATAATACGGTTACAGCAACCATAAAGTCTTATATAATTCAATGGCTTCAACCTGCTAACAATAACGTCAATACACAAAGAAAGCAATTTTGAAAATATGGTTATTTATTTATGAAAAGGGTAACAAGTCCATGCAACTTGAGACTGAAGAAAACCCTATTTCCCATCCTTGAGAAGTAGCTGAGGATTTTGATCAATGCCTTAAAACTGTCTTCAATAACTTTTGTCTACGAGATTTTCCTGCTTCTTCTTGGGACGCATAATCCTTGCCCTTACATCCTGTCTCTGATTGGGACATTCATAAAACCATTTACCGTCTACGAACCTCAGAATCTTTTTGACTTGAATTTCCTGGTTTTACCGTACAGAATGGTTCGGATATTTTTAGAAATGTCTTAATTGTATTTGTAACCTTAATTTACGTACAGCAGCCTCACTAACATTTTAAAAAGAATTGCTGTTGTTCCTGTTTTCAAAACACAAAGCCAAGTCTTAGCAATTACAAGTCTATTTATATTCTAAAACATTTATTCACAGTGTGTTAATTTTTTATTAAAGGTCATATTTTCACTATATGAAGAAATGCCATAGCTGTGAGCATGGACGTATCTAATCAATTTCCACTATATCCAGTCTTCTAATATACTTTCAATTTTTGGTCACGCAGTACATTCTCATCGCGAAGTGCATGCTATTTATTTTGTTTCAATGAAACCTGTTCAGCACGCACTGCCCTTTCGCGTACTTAATAAGTACGGACCTTGTCTTGTTTACATTATTTACGTAGTTCTTCTACTTCTTCTTTCATTGGCACTACAGCGCACTGTGGGCTTTGGTCTGTCGAAAAATGCCCTTCCATTTTTTCCTATCTCTCACCATCTTTCACTCCCAGCACGTGAAGATCTCTTTCTACTTCCTCTTTCCATCTTTTCCTGGGTCTTCCCCTTCTTCTCGTAAATTCCAGTTCTTGAGTGATTATCTTTTTGGGCTTCCTATCCTCCTCCATTCACTCTAGCTGACCTAACCAGCTTATACTTTGCCTTTTATCCATTTTACTATATTTTCCGCTTTGCTCATCTCTTCTATTTCTCGATTCTTCCAACTTTTTCATTCCCCGTTTCCATATTTAGTACCATACATATTTCTAAATATTTTCTTTTCAAAAATTAGCTGAACTTATTCTTCTTTCTTCGTCAAATAGTTACGTAGTTAGCTTACAAAACAAAATCACTAGTCTCTTCTGTGGAGCTCTTTCTTCGCCTTATACCGCGCTGTTGACATAAGAATCAGTTTTGACACAACTCTTTTTCAACATTCGTATAATGACCTGCACAATGCAGTACGGTTTTCGAATTCTCTTCATTCAGATAACGGCATAAAAACTTTTCCGGGGAAGGAAATCTCTCTTTGACAGTTTCTGGCTTCAGTCGAATATCAATTCTGTTCATGGTTGCTGTACCACTAACTTCACAAAGCTTAACGTTAACAAGACCAGAGATATTTAATTATCGGGATAAACTAAGTTTCTCGGTTTTGAGTACGGCCTGTGTGAATATCGCGTTATACGGCCTGATCCCATCGAAGATCTGGGAGCACTTTAATGATTTCAAACTTCAATTCCATCATAATGTTGATTACAGTACATTTTCTGAAGCTATTAGATTTTGGAGTTTAATTCGGGGCGCAAAATTTCCCCCTTTTTCTCTGGAAGGCCTTCTGATGCTGTATTGTACCGTAATTTGAAACAAATATGAATATTTATCTCAGTATTTAAACAACTTGATGCACAAAATTTGTTTCACAATAAGTTTTATTTCATGCCTCTACATGTTTCGAACACATGTGCTCGAAACATGTAGAGGCATGAAATAAAAACTTATTGTGAAACAAATTTTGTGCATCAAGTTGTTTAAATACTGAGATAAATGTACAGCGACGTACGGTCAGAAAAACGTAAAAAAAGAAATGAATATGTTTATACTGCGTGCAATTAAATGAGTCTATTTCTACTGACACCAACAGAATTGACCGCGTCCAGTGGAATTTACGGTCTTTTGTCATCGTCGTTTTTGCCGTCATTTGCAATATACCTGCCCTAATGTTTTAGTTCACCCGAAATTGCACAACTTATGCGTGAATAGGAGCTACTTAGACACGTGGGCTTAAATTCTGTCCTGCCCTAGTGAAGCTGCAGACTTTCGTACCCTGACTCCCAAACACAGACATTTAATTTTGCACAATGTTGATCAGAACACTGCAGCAGTTTTCTGCGAGATGTTCACCAATTCCTGATTCCATCTGCAGAGATATTGGTATATTAATGGAAAATCGGTTTTGTTTAATTATGTGTCTAGCGCATATGCTAATTATAAGCAACAAAAATCTTGTTGTTTTCGTATTACTGTTATTAAGTTGTTCTTGTTGTTCTTTCTTGTAACAGGCCTTTTTTTTCGTGGTTCGTCTCCTCTGCAACCAACGGTGATTCCCCCCACTCAGGCTTCACGGTTCATACAGCAGTAATTTCCTTATAATATACGATATTCCTAGTATACCTGTCTTTGTTAGTGAATCTGTTGAATGTTTCCCTGGTTGGATATAAATTTTTTTAAGAATTTTCTACTATTCCGGTGGCTCCAATTATTACTCGGTATAATCACACATTCCATATTCCACACTCGTTGTATCTGTATACGTAAACAATTATTTATTTTTTGTTGTTGTTTTGAGTTAGCATGAACACATACGTGACTTTGTTTCAGTTATGTTTTTGTTGTGTGACTGTGCTGTACCTGCGTACACGTAGTATCGTCATCTATTCGTGCTGTCTTTACAATTGGCCATGAGCTGCTAACCCATTACTGCAATGAAATGAACTGAACTGGATTAACTACTAATATATTTTAATAGAGAAATATATTCTTTAACCACCTTTTAATTTAACAGTTCTATTGTTATTCCGTTGCCTGATGTGATTGATTTTCATAAGCTGCTTTCTATAAATTTTCGTTTGCAGGTTGTTATTTAATGTATTTTCTTTTATTGGCCGTGTTGTTTAACCTTTTAAAGCCTACTGGTTTCGTGCACCGACAGGTTTAACACTTAAGAATTAAATATTCTGCTCACACTCTATTTATTTGTTGTGTATTTGTCTCAGAAGAAACAGTGACTTGTGCCACTTACATCATAAACTGATTGGTTTTTATAACCGAGATGGAAAGTTTTACAGCGCGGTACGGACTGGGCCTTAAATAAAGCAGTCTGCGCTTCGTATTTAAAGGTTAAGTATTCAGCGTTTTGACTGCTCTATGAACTCACTAATAAAATTAATCGTTATCATTATTATTATATTGTTGCTGTTGTTTTGGGTCGAAATTTTCAACCCTTCTATCCAAACTGCAGTAGCTGTATGAAATTTTGTCACAAGTGCCTTTAACGGTAAGTTTGCTCACTCAACATTATTGACATAGGCAATTTACAGAACATCTAGCAGGTCAATCAGGGACTAATCTATCTTTAGCGTCAAGCTTTGAGTCAAGGTTAGCTCCTCAGCGAGATATTTCTGCAGTTAACGCAGTCTGCAGATAGGCTGTTACTTCAGCCGCTGTGTGTATTTCGTTATCTGACATCATTCTGTCTACCAGTAATTAATCACTCACTGTATTAATTACTTCCTGTTTGTCCAGGCGCTTCGCTTTATTTCTTGTTTCTGTGGTCTTGTCACCTGTCATTTCTTTTGTCTTTCTCTTTATATCGTATTCGATTTAATGCTTGTTTTATATTTTGTCCTTTTGTAGTGCCTGCCTGTGACTGACTGTATTGTAACCAAAGATCTTAACAAACTAATTTAACCAAAGTTATTTAATATTTATCATTTGATGCGTTATACCCAACCACGTCTTCCAGCAACTTATTCTTTTTAATAATCTGGAAGATGAGAGCAACAAGTTTCTTCGAAACGTAGATAACAAATTCCCAGTTAGCAACGTGTCATATCCAAAAAGACTCGGATCCTAAAAATTAATGATTGTCACGGTCGAGTAGCATAAGCCTCAATTTTTTCACAGTTCCGGAGAAACAAAATTTAAATCTCGGCTTGTCGACATGTCGGCTACCCTAAGCGAGGGTTGCGTAGTTTGATGGAACAGTGCCCTTAAATGGGTAACGGCCATCCTTCAACATAGTTCCCAATTCGCACTTCCATGTTTCAGATGAAAGGAGCTTCAATTCACCCGTATATATGTATATATATATATATATATATACATATATATATTTGCGTAAAAAGGAATAAGTCGCTCCAAATTAAAGCATATTGAAAATGATGTTGTTTACTGAAATTTTCTTACAAATTTGCGAATCATTAAACTCTTCACTTCGCATGATAATTGCACGTAACGTATCATTTTCTTGGTAGGATTCCTGCTATCAGTTTCCTTAATGGTATGGAGAACTTAAAATCACTGACTCTGTCAAATATCCTATAATATTCATTGAAATGGTGGAAGAGTTAGTCTAGAAATTTGTCACCACTGTTGACTTATCGCAGCATAAGCCCAAGATTCAGGAAATTTTTCTTAGGTTTCTCGTTCTGTGAGGACATGTATATTTCCCTACTGAGCAGTAATTTTTAATATTCATTTCTGTCAAAAGAAGACATCACAATTGGAGGTGGTGGGGGGAGCAGAACTTAGGGGGAGAAAAGAACCAAAAGAAAAATTTCATAATTTTTACGCCACTTCAATATCAATATTGTCCAGAAAATCAAACCCTCTTTCTTGATTCTGTCACTGGAGACACTTGAATGCGTGTTCTCAGAAGCATGTGAACCAATGATAAGAGCGACTGGTGGTGCAGAAGAATAAATGCTTTATATCCCGCGCGGTGACACAAGGACGTGAATTTTATAGGGAGTACTGATAAAAGGGGCCATAGTGTAGGATCACCGACTGTTGTTGGTGGGGACCTGAGAGACTTATATTTGTTTGTTGATAGCGGAACTGAAAGGAAAATGTAATGGAGCGTCTATAGGAGAGACAGTGACAAGTGGGAAATTAGAAAACGGCTAGAAATAATCAGCACTGAACTTTCGCAGCATCTGCGCGCCTTTATCGAAGTATTCTTCCTTTCGTTTCGTGATTCCAGATGCTCATGTTCGATCATTCAGACTTTGTGACATGGGTTTCTCAACTACTACCGTTCACCAGAAGACAGTACTCAGATTCTTGCAAACGTAAATTTCAGAAAGGTCACGCCAGTAGCTTCAATTTTGTCTTATGTGCAGATATATGAAATGGAACTGGAGGATGTAACTGACACAACAAAAACCGTGGCCAATGATTGACTTCATACTGACTAATCCTTACGCGTCCTTTCGGCCGTGAATACGCTGTACTTCAAATATTACTATTTGTTGATTAAGAAGACCGCTTCCTTCAGTTTATCTGCCTTGTCCTTCTGCTGCTTTTATGAATTCGGTTCTTTGGCCTATTCAGTTTTAACTTCTAAAATAATACATCTTACAGAAAACTGTAACGAGCCATTTGAATAACAAATCTGCACATCACAATGTTTCTAATTTTCTTTGTATTGTTCTTGTGGGGACAGATTCTACCTTGGGCGAGCGGCCTGTAATGGGCACATTGTCCATTCTCGGGTGACAGGTGACTGAGAAATAATGGAGTGATTAATATTGGAATGAGCAATGGCAACAGGTAACGATTTCTCGTATAAACTCTCGTTTAATGCCACTTTAACACAAATCTCACTTGTACTACCCTTGATTCAAACCTCAGCCCCCCTCAGTATGAAGCCGGCTGCTAACCTTTTGAACCGAATGTTCACAAGTCCTATATTTACACACGTCAAACCAAATACAGAAAGAACCACGACGTAACTCATGATTCAAGATGGATCCCAGTCATGGCAAGTGTTCCAGCGGTTGAAGATTGTACACTGATACTCGACATCACGACGACGGTATACGTCGATTAAACAAATATGCAAGGGAAGTAAATAAAAGCGAATGGCAGGGATGGGGCATGTGACATGCATGGGGACATGAGAAGTTAATGTAAAATATTAGTCGGAGAGCTCGACGTGGAGGGACTGTTTGTGTGTTAGAAGAGTAGACCAGAGCACGAGAGGATTCGCACCAAACTGTGTGATAAAAACGTGATGTGACAATGTGGACTTTATATACAATTCGCTAAGAACAAGAACCAGTGACAGGCTATTGTGGCACACAGCAAAGGGCTTTCAGGTCACAAAAAAGATAGGGGAATATCTTTCTACTTCAGAAACTGTTAGCTTGTGAGAATAAATTCTATTCAATGGAGTTACTCAATTTCATGTACCTTTTAGGTTAAACGAATGTGACCGACCAGCTGAGCAGTTTCCCGATAGGGACTGCGGTCCATGGACTTAGAAAGTAGAGCTACAAAAGAGGAGAAAATTAGCTCTAAATTTGAAAGCAATATATTTATCAATATAAATACTTGTTAATTTTATTTCATTCCTTGGTTAGCTGAAAAGAAATTAGACAATAATTTTATCCCTATTTTATACATAGGGTATTTAATGTCACTTTACGTGCAAAAAACTTAACCTATGCCTTCGCATGAGAATGTGATTTTAAAATTTTTCTTCATCAACTGATATGATTAAATCAACGTTATAAACTTCACTAAACTCATCATAATCATCACCATCATCATCATCACGACCGTCTTACGTACTTTTCTATGCTCCTAGTTGTGTTACTGTCAGTATCGATACAGTTCGACATAATATTACACGTTGAGACTTCGTGATAACAGTAATGGAATTCAAGTTTTATGAGACGGAGTATTTCTACCAGCAACTATTGTTTCGAAGACCGGTCCGCATCCTTTCTCGCAGTATAAATATAAATAACGGTCTATAAACATAATTATTGCTGACACGTCTATGCATAATTCAGTGCAACATACAATTAATGAGCATTAAATTTCAATCATAGTCAATAAACCCCTCACCCTTTTTAGGCCTAATTTACCTTAAAATCTGATAAACATCTAAATAACGTACAAAAATACGGCTCCCACATCACCGAGAACACTGTGTTATTTTGAAGGACAAATACAGTAATGTTGTGTTGTACAATAACTGTCATTTATTATGAGAACCACACGAATACAAACATACCGCGAGGGAGAAAGTAGAGTTTACTGATATTAGGGAACGTGGTTCACACGTATGGCACTGGCCTTGAAATGGTTATTGTTATTATTATTATTATTATTATTATTATGCATAGTGAAAGAGGGCAAAACTGAAAGTATTTACGAATTTTAAAAATTTAGCAACTTGTCAGGTGCGACAAAGCTAAAGGGACATCAACTTTCATTTCCAGATCGGCATAAACAAAAAACGCAGAATGTTCTTTGAAGGACTGCGATCTGCACACAGCAGGGCTCTTATCGACAGACTTGTGTTTCGAAAAGTCCATGCCAGTATTTTTTTGTTTTATTACCCACAAACTATAAAACGTTTTATCGAAGATGCAGGGGCCACGTGACTGAGGTAAAACGTCGACTTATCAAACGAAACGAAATATAAGAACAAATAAAGACAGTACACAGCTGGAAGTCGTCTAGATAATATTTACAAGTTCAGTTCGTACCTAAAAGAAAATTAGGATCAGTCTATTATAAAAGACAAAACTTGGGATATTTGAGGTTTCCAGGGCGGTGAAGTTGAGCATAACCGTCTTCCGAAATAAGACTCTGTGCAGATTCGTAAATACTTACCATCATTTCGGGGAAGTTTGGTAACTCCTTTTGAAGAGTATCCCAAGAAGAGTTATTACTTTGAGGATTAGGTTAGTCAGCTCTTCCAAACGGTTAAAACCCATTCAACAATTTATATGACGGATCTTTCAACGACATTCCAGCTACACTGCTGAGCGAATTAACTGTTGTTTGTTCTGAGAAACAAAGGAAGCACATGTATGCGGTACTTGGACAAAATGAATAGCTTTCTGATGTTAAAGCAAATGTTACGTAGTAGCCGTTGTGCTTGTAATGACATAACAACACTCCCCCCACCCCTATCCCCCTCCCCCTTCAGAACGAACTGAATGCAAGCATTAACGTTTCGAAGCTGATTACATGTGTATACTGTAATTAATGTTATAATGTTTCTACATTTAGTTACACGAACATGTTAAAAGTAATTAGAATAAATTATGTATATCTTAACCAGGTCTATATTTAATATCATACACTATTATCAGTAGGAGTCAATACGAAAAAATCGTTGTCAAATGGAGCCCTAAATAATTAATAAACTGACACTCAGTATCGTCGAGAATATTTTTACTTTGACATTTTCAATTTTATGGATAAGATCATTAAAATTGTAAGGTTAATAAAGATGAGTCTGACTGAAATATATAGCAGAGTCCGGCTAGACAAGAATGTATCTGACAGGTTCCCTATTAGGAACGGTCTGAAACAAGGAGACGCTCTAACACCACTGCTTTTCAACTTTGCTTTATAGTACGCCATTAGGAGGGTTCAGGTAAACCAGGATGGCTTGAAACTAAATGGTACGCATCAGCTTCTGGCTTATGCTGATGATGTTAATATACTGGAAGGAGGTATACGTGCTTTAAAGGAAAACACAG
>Ga0123352_10020617_pt1 | contig 10507 bp, 7 predicted proteins | sample TergutLab28metaG_FD_89700 | JGI IMG/M metagenome (GOLD analysis project Ga0123352, IMG submission 89700) | Labiotermes labralis P1 segment gut microbial communities from Petit-Saut dam, French Guiana - Lab288 P1 | ecosystem: Host-associated > Arthropoda: Insects > Digestive system > Gut ... | reverse complement strand
CTGTGTAATGCAATTTTGACCTCCTGATGATGAGCACATGTGCTCCAAACATGTAGAGGCATGAAATAAAACTTATTGTGAAACAAATTTTGTGCATCAAGTTGGTTAAATACTGAGATAAATATAGTATTAATATTAACGACGCTTATTTTGTAACCACCTACATAAAATAGTTCATGGTTGGTATCCATGTGACGTTTGAGGCTGGAGAAAATGTCTTACAGTAAGGAAAATGATAGTAGACGTTTGAAATATGTAATTTGACATAAAGTCACTTCCCGTTATTTGCCTGTCACATTCACGTTTTGGAAGTCGAGAGAGGCTTCTTTATTCACCGTGCAGCTAAGCACTGAGCCGATCAGTCGGTTCTCAGGGTTACACTAACAGAGGGCCCTGTATGCACAATGTGCTTCTCTTCTGTAGGGTAGAGCAAGTAATTCGTCCACTGCCATATTTCTCCACTCGTAAAGAAAGATAACGACCCATATGTGACCAACTCACACAACTCTAAAAAAGTTTGTGTTCAGGTGACCGTGCATCGTGATAAATTCTTGTATTGAAACCAACTAGATGCACTAATTTCTTAAATTTATTTTTGGAATAAAACTACATGTTTCGGTCAGTTCCTTTGTCTATCATCAGGAGTTTTTCACTGTACACACAGCAATGGTATATGTCATACAGGTTTGCTGACAGCTTGCGAGCAGGATCAGGACGGAATTGCAGTTCCGTCCTGATCCTGCTCGCAAGCTGTATGACATATACCATTGCTGTGTGTATAGTGAAAAACTCCTGATGATGGACAGAGGAACTGTCCGAAACATGTAGAGTTTTATTCCAAAAATAAATTTGAGAAATTAATGCCTCTAGTCAGTTTTATTATAAGAATCTGAAAAGGCGGTTTGCTATTCCATTCAGCTGTCTGAACAGGGTTTTGTTTGTTGTTTGTTTTCAAAGGTGATTGTTACGTTAGAGTGTTTAAAACACTTTCTTAGAAAACAATAATTAAATTTCAGAAGTTAGTTTTTTTTTACTTCATCCAAAAATATCGTTGGTTTAAAATCTCTGGCTTGCAACGTTTCGAATATATTTTAATTCAGGCAGACAAACTGAAGTAACCCATGAAATATATAGTCTTTGCGCAAGCTTTTCTGCAAAAGAAGTTGAAAAGAGGAAGCATATAAGGGAACAAACTAAATGGCCTTGATTGGACAAATTAATTCCTTTATACTGTAATCCTGGAATCTGATGGAAAACTAGGGGGGCATTACTCTAAAAGGACGGCTGAACGTCACATCGGGTTATTGTCTCTTGCGACTGCCTCGTGGGACAACGTTGCCACAGCCGAGAGTTGCGATGTCCCGAGTCTGGTAAGTAAACTTTGATACCCCACGGGCTCTTCAGAGCAAATCCTGACGACACTAACTCGAACATTCCATCCGCAGTCCGTATAATTTGCAAGTAAACGAGTCGACGGAAATCTCTCCATTAGTGTACAGCCAAGAGGGACAACAGCTGGCTTCTAAATGCATATCTTCGGTATCTTCTCTCCGTAACTACTTCTGTTCTCTTCTCATTGGATTCTGAGAATTTTGTCAATATTCTGCTCTACGCAAAGTGTAAAACATCTGTTTTGTATCCGGCAGAGGGACAATGTAGAAGAATTTCAAGATTAAAACACAAAATGTGTAAAAATAACTGCCTTGTGGGTATGCAGCCAGAATGTCATCCTAAGAAGGTGATATATATCTTTTCTTCTTCTTCTTCTTCGGTGGTGCTACAGCCCGGGGTGGGCCTTTGCCTCCTTTACAATACGCCTCCAGGCCTCTCGATCTCTTGCTGTGTCTCTCCATTCGTTTATCCCCATCTTTCTCAGGTCCGTGGACACGTCATCCAGCCATCTCATTTTTGGTCTTCGTCTTCGTCTTGTTGCATACAGCTTTCCGTACAACATCTTTTTTGGAATTGCGGGGTCTTGCATTCTTTCTATGTGACCAAGCCATCGATGTGTATATATATATATATGGTGAGGTAAATTCAGTCAAAACACAACTATAAATATACGACTAAATAATAGTGTTTATTGGCAATGAAAAAACTACATGTTTCGGCCGCTCCATTGCCAATAAACACCATCATTTAGTCGTATATTTATAGTTGTGTTTTGACTGAATTTACCTCACCATGTAGTTTAAACACACAACGGGGATGACTTACCTCAGAATGATGATATGAACAATTTTAGGAGTTTTATAACGACGACGACGATGATGATGATGATGATGATGAGGAGGGGGAGGAGGAGATTGTGTTTACTTGAGTGGGAGAAAGTTACCGGAAGGTTGTAGAAAATCGCGTGGCTTTACAGAATTTGTATTCGTTGTAAATCTTTCTGTGTTAATCAAACAAAGGGGGTTGCGATGGGGGTGATACACGGGATAGGTGTGAAAGACGAGAAGGCATACCGAATGTTAGTGGAAAGACGTGGAAAAAGAGGACACTTGTGCAGAATTAATTGTAAGTGAATAGATAATAATAAAGTGAAGGTTGAAGAAATTGGAGTTGGCGGATAGAGGACAACACTGGTGTTACCTGACACATGATAGTCTTCGGTGTTCGGGTTTTGTGAAAATCATAAAGATTCTTCTGTTTGTGTTTATCACTTTAATGACGTTTACTGTACTAGATTAATTTGCTGCTAATTTGCAGTAGGTGTTCGAATAAACACACAAAATAACCATATTTTGAAACGAGCAAGGGCTTTTTCTGTGTGTAAAATTGCGTAACGGACGAACACCTTAAAAGAATTTATTTAATTCTGCACGTGACGGGCTTTCGTAAGTGGGGCGATTCTTACTGTACAAACTGCGACGGTAGTAAGTCTTTCTCCATTACTTCAGTAGGAAAACTTGTAGAAGATATAATATACCATGATGGAAATATGGTTTATATTGTATAATGATATTGCACAGGATTGCACATGAGTAACGTGTGAGAATGTGAGTTGGATTTGCGTGCCTTAGCCTAGGGTCAGGTGGGATTCTTTTGAACGTGTTAGCTGACACAAGTGCAGTTTGGTAAAAATGAAGCAATTTATTGACCATCTGATAATATGTTTGCCACCGGGTGGAAAGCCAATTGCAGTAAATATATCATATCATATACCAAAAATAAGCCTTTCTCCGTGTAATTGAGTCAATTTCTTACAGAGAACCGTCACTGAGGGACTAATTCAGGTGCTGTCAGATACCGTATCGCGCGGCCTGTAGCTTTGTGCCGTATGGACTATATCTGGCTGTTTTATATTTGTAATTTCGTGCATCGTTATTCTAGGTTGAAGAAATCCAACAAGATGCAGCAGTATGCAGATATTTATTTACTGCTAAATTACTCTACAGGTTTCGGGCGTCCATCGCGCCCATCATCAGGAGTACATAAAACTGCAGTTGCAGCCTCTGGTACAGATCATACCGAAGGTCACGTTTGAGGAAGCTTGCTCCCCAGATAGTATGATCTATACCAGAGGCTGCAACTGCAGTTTTATGTACTCCTGATGATGGGCGCGATGGATGCCCGAAACTTGTAGAGTAATTTAGCAGTAAATAAATATCTGAATACTGTTGCATCTTGTTGGATTTCTTCAATCTATATCTGGCTGTATCAATATTGCCGACAGCACGAAATTCAATGATGATTCTAAGGTGTGTCATCCCCGTTGTGTGTTGAAAGACTAATGGTGAGTTAATTTCAGTCAGAAAACACAACTATAATTGTATGCTACGTGATGGTATTTATTAGCAAAGTAAATAACTACGTATTTCGGCCTAAAGCGGCCATCTTCAGGTTATAAAAATTACAATTTAGCTCAAAGAGTGTCATATATATGTCTATGTAGTTATTTACTTGCTAATAAATACCATAATCTAGCATACAATTATAGTTGTGTTTTTCTGACTGAAATTAACTCACCATTACTCTTCAATGATGATTTCTGGTCTTTTTGTCTGCATTTCCTTTTATCGTTCAAAAACTCAAAGGCATTGCATTCGTCAGTGACTCTATGCTTATTACAGTGACTGAATCTGAACAGTGACAATCGTTTTCAATTGCACTTGGAAACTGAGACAGGCTTAGTTCAGAGATCTACCTGTCACTGCATCACTTGTTCCTTAAATAAACACACAAAAGGTTGTATTTAAGATAATATGAGGGCTTTCCCCTCGCGCTGCGAGGATTGTTGCTAATTACGATGTCGGAATGTCACTGATGAAGCCGTCTTGTTATTGTGAGTGCTCAAGTGCTAATTCAAGTCGCTTACGGCAGCAGCGTCATTATTTAAGTACAAAGCAAAGAATACACAGTTTATATTAACGGTCTCTAAAGATGAAATGCTCGTTTCCACGTATTCATCAAAAGCGGTTTTGTCTGGAATGTTCATTTGAAGTAGTAAGAGATGAAGAGATGATTTGAAGAGAGTGGTGAACACGTCGCGAAGACAAAGATTTGGATGAGATATAGTATGCCTCGAAGTTACACGCAAAGCTGAAGTGTTGGCCACACAAGCAGATGGTTTGAAATTATAATATTGAAAATGATAATTGCTACTGTCAGTGGATTATCTACGAACGGATTGATTACTGTGTGCGTTTACTGCCATTACCCTTCACTGCCTTGCATTAAAATAATGCAAATTATTGTGTTTTCAAATTTAAAGCATTTTACGAAAAATCATAGCCTAGTTCGTGTAGAGAGGAATTCGAAAGAGGTGCAAAGGATGTTGCAATGATGCAGGTAAGTTACCCACTGGCCTGTCAGCATGAAGGCTTGAGTTTCAACCTTAGGCCACTTCGTGTGCGATTTATGGCGGACGAAGTAACAGTGGGACAGTGATGCTCCGAGTACTTCGGTTCTTTGACCTTCCCATATAACTATACCGATGACCCATACCCTTTTATAAAGCAGCTAGGCTGTTGAGAGTGTCATTAAAATAAAACACAAAACACGTAGACAGAGGTAACAGGTTGGTGCATGAAGTGTGGAACAACTTATTTAAGGCTTACTTTTATACGGCATTACTAATAAATTTCAGACACAGACTTTGTAATGAATCTGGTGTGCTTCACGATGATGTGCCGGTAAAGTGGGGGAAAATAGCAGTTGGCAAAAATATTCGCTTAATTAAACAAGAAATCGTACTTAACGTTTTGCTGGCTACGGAAGTCGGTTTGACAACCTGGGCGACCTCCTGCCGCGCCCAAAAGGAACCACGAAAAACTCATAACAGAATACTGTACGATGCAGCACGCGTCATGCTAGTTGGGCACTCTGATTTTTGTTGATTGTTTAGATCAGTTTTAGGCCCCATAGCCGTGTCTTTGTGTAGTTCAAATTTCGAAGAACTTCTGACACTTTGTTACAGTGTGACCAACAAATACACAGACTTCGTTAGAATTACAACAGTGTTTTAATAACCAAACTCCAACATGTAATCAGGGTGTGCACAGTTGTATACAACTATCGTTCAACTCTTCTGTCATTCCCAATGTGTAGAATTGTCGCGACATTTCTACACATTGGGATTGACAGAAAGGCTGAATAATTGTTTTATACAACTGCACCCCCTGATAACGGGCCAGTAAGGCCCAAAACATGTAGGGGTTTGCGTTTTAAAACATGCTGTAATTCTATGGAAGTGTGTGCATTTGTTGGTCACACTGTAACAAATGAATCATAATGCACGGAATGGAAAGTGTAAAATTCTGACACCTCTGTTAATTCCTGACGTCATGTGACATCTGTATTGCAGTTCGCAGAGGGCGTTGAATTACGCGTAAGCTTAGCAGAGCCATTAACTGCCACCATGGGCATTTCAAGTCGCACACAACCTTGTGGGTTGTTCTCAATTTTTCCGTTCTGTTTCTCTAGTTGCTTTTGAATATCTTGTTCAGAGTTCTTTCTTCAATACACGATTTTTCCTTCCCTATATTTAACATCACCTTCCAAATCCCTGCGACACTTCTTGTACTCTGCTAGGAACTGCCTTCTACTTCTTGTTCTTCTTGTTCCAGCAGTCCTCCACATCACCTTGTTTTACCTTGCTAGACAGTTCTGCAAGGAGGCTAGGGACTGTTCAGAGAACAACATTACAGCAACTAACTTAGTTAAGTCTGCCTCAAGAGACTTCCAGTATAATAGGGGAGGAGAAGAGGAAGAAACGGCGAACGGTTCAACTGCAAGAAAGAGCAAGTTGGAAGACTTTCCACGCACGCACGCACACGCGCACACACACGCAATTACACCTGTTGCGATTTCGCTAGATACCAAAAGAAATAAACGGAGATGAATGCAAGTGCTGGAGGCATATCGAAGGAAGACGCAACAAGCGGAAAGTTTAGATATTTCATTGCTTTCTTAAGACCCTAATTCTAAAGGGAAATTTAAGGAATAATCTTTTATGATTCAATTGTCATTGACTCTGCAGTCACTATACAGGCCTGGAGAGGGTTGTTGAGTGTCCCAGAATTTGCAGACAATTTGTACATGTAGACAGTTGGCGGAGGCTTGTGAGTGCGGTAATGAACCTTCGAGTTCCATGAAATGCGGGGAATTTCTTGACTAGCTGCAAACCAGTTAGCTTCTCAAGAAGGACTCTACACCATGGAGTAAGTAAGTAAGTAAGTAAGATGACAAGGTTATCAGCCCTACACGCCAGTCGCCTTCACCCACCAGGAGATAGCCCTGGTACTCATTTCTGTTAAGAGTCAGAATGGACCCCAGGGCTATGTTGCGGCCGCAATGACTCCATTTGGAATCGAAACCGTAACCTTCTGCTTGTATCGCAGTGCCTCAACCAACTGCACGATCGCGTCGTACATTTTGTATGTGTATTTCGGGCTGGATGCGTCGTTCAATGTAATGAGTGTATGTCTATATTGTTATTGTATTATTATAAAGGGTCTGGAGAAAAATTACATTAAAAGAAATTCATTCGGTTTATTTTCTTATGCTGTTCGTGATCTAGATGTCAGCAATAGTACGAGTGATGGTGAGTGATGAATTGCAGGGAAATTGTAAGGGGGAAATTGAGGCCTTCTGGGGGGTAGAATGATGATATCTATCTGGTATGTCTGAGGAAAACCGCAGAATATAACCGATGTCGCGCCTGAGGGTCGAAAAAGCACCTGTGAAATATAAGTCTGTGTACCGACCTGCAATGTGTTTTAATGATTACTGCGGGCATATCGTACAGTAGCTGCGATATTACCTACGATGAAATGTGCAGGTCATAACGCTTCCCATTATGCAGCTTTTTTTTTCGCATTCTCCTGCTGGGTTTTACAAACTGTCCCATAAGTCTGCGACCATCATGGACCGTAACCCGCAGTTTCCCGTTGACCGGATAGGATTGTCGAGTACCTGTGAATTGGCTGGCGAGGAGCTCCGATTACACGGCGTTGCTTTTTATCTCTGGAGTCAGCGGAAGGCGCAGGTCTGCGCGCAGACATTGCAGACTGCCACACATTTTCACGAGTGCGCTATCGACGCGTGCAATTCTGTCACGTCTGACAGCGCCGTGTAACAGCTGACTGGATACGTCTTCATTTGTGTATCGGTCATAATGGTGGACACGCTGAATATATTCTGTGAACACAAACAGTTTTCATAATTTTTGGGCGCGTTCGCAAAATTGCGAAAAGCGACTATTAGCTTCGCCATGTTTGTCCGTCTGTCCGTCCGTTTGCATGAAACAGCTTGGCTCCCATTGGACGGATTTTCGTAAAATTTGATATTTAAGGATTTTTTTTGTAAATTTGTCGAGATAATTCAAGATTCATTAAAAGCGGACAAGAGTATTGGGTACTTTACCTGAAGACCAATATACATTTTTTATCATTTCGCGGTCATTTCTTCTTAGCATGAGAACTTTTTCAGAAAAAAAAGTTGTAGATGAAATCAAAATAAACATTTTTTTTTTCGAAAATCGTGCCGTTTATGAGATAATGTTGAGAATTATTGTAGAGCTGGGCAGGCCACAAACGACAGCATGGCGCATGCGCATCGCATGCTCGATAACTAAGGCTAAAAAAACACACACAGGTTGTTTAATGCTCATTGCTTTCCCACTGCAAGAACGGTTGAACGAAAGCTCCTCACTGTTACGGTTCGCGTACTTTGTCTTGTTCCATATGGTGCTCAAGCAGTGCGCTTGCATGCTGAACACTGCCTCAGGGCAGTGATGCAACGTAATGCGTCGTCGGGTCTACAATTCTGCCGACCGGATTTGGAATCGGATATCTTCCAAGAGCATACAGATTTTGTGCTACCGTTACCTTGTTTCTTGAGAGGGTATTACGCTGTATTGAATTGCAGTTACACAGTGACACACATAACTGCAATTCCATACAGCGTAATACCATCTCAAGAAACAAGGTAACGGTAGCAGAAAATCTGTATGCTCTTGGAAGATGTCCGATTCGAACTCCGGTCGGCAGACTTGTAGACCCGAGGACGCATTACGTTACATCACTGCCCGGATGCAGTGTTCAGCACGCAAGCGCACTGCTCCGTGGCACAGGGGGTTCCTTCAGCATAAAGCGCATTCATCTGATCAGCATATCCTCTCTTCTTCTGGAATGTTTATTGTCATACGCATGAAGTCCCGTTATACCTTCTGAAATTTTGACTTCTTTCTCGGTGATACCGTTTAATGTTGTGATCCCATAGCCCCCTAAACCAACAGGCACTCGTTTACTTGAAGTCTTGTAACTTAAATTTCTATAGGAAGTTTTAGCTGTTTTCCAGAAACGTCTCGCGATTTGCTGTCACAACTCTTCTGTTAAACACAATTTATTCCTGCTTTACAGTTGCTTTCGTTAGTTGCAGTAATTGGACGATTAAAATTTGCAAATTTTCAAATTTTGTGGGGAATCACCGTGTTGTTTCTTTTAAAATTTGTCACCTCTCAGAAACTAGGAATTTGTCCGTCATCAGCCTGACATCAGAGTGTTAAAATGAATGCAGGGGGACCCCAGTAGAGAGAGATAGCTAATCGCAGTCACTGGACACCGAAAGCAATGTTCCAGCAGTGTGTTGTCCCCATAGGATACGTGCATTCTGTCGTCAGTAACTACGATTATCGATCTCTAATTGGCTCCTTTTGTATACAAGTGTGTGATTTAACGAAGGCGTCAATCGATAAATTTATGTACATTCGTGGTAGAGGACTGAATGAGTAGCCATCATTAGTGGAATGAAAACGAGAGAAAATCACAGTACTTAGAGGAAAACCTGTCTCAGTGCCAGTTTGTCCACAACAAATCCCACATGGATTGGTCTGTGTTTGAATTTGGGTCCCTGCTTTCTGAGGCTCAAACTTTCGTAGCCGGCATTCTTTCACTTTTTTCTCCAGTGCCAGTCACTGCTGAGCGTGGAAAGGCATTCAGAAAAATTATGTTTTATAATTAATCCCACGGAAATTGTTTCGAACTTTCAAAGAAATTTCTTGTGTAATCTTAAAAAAGCAAACAAATAATTTAGAGACTGCTGGATGTTGATGGTGGAATGTATACTTCCGTAACTCAGCCTTGGCATGTTGCTTTTTGTAAGCGCTTGATCACTTCAAACAGTATCGATCTCATGCGGAAGTTAAAAGAGCTGATCGGAACTTGATATTAAAGACAGACTGCACGCAAGTACCAGCACCTCTTTCATCATTTATCATTTTATGGAAACTGTCCTAACGCGAAGGCTGGGTTTACTCATCATGACCCTTCCAATGCGTTTTATTCTACATCTTTTCAGACTGTTCTTCAGTGGTGTTACATATGCTGTGCTGACTACAGTCACTGCACGTCGCATGTGACTAGTCTATAACGGAGACCTTTATAATGCGAAGTACCGGGAATTATGTTTGCACGCTGGTCGTGTGCAGTAGCGCTCGTAACGCAAAAAAAGAGGCGTTAACCATTTTTTCTTTGTTTTTTTTATTTCTTCCTTCTCGCTTATCTTTACGACATTCACGTCACCAGTACAATGTAAAGATACATTTGCTTAATTAAACAGCACGCCATGGAGGTCAGTAGTGGAGGATATCCACGCAATATGTGTGAGGGCACTAGATGGAAGTACTGGCCAATATCATGCCCCTGCCACTTTACCTCAGGAAAAGAGCCTTGTATACCCATTGAATATTACTTTGGGCATACTGAAGTGCCTGTCTGGAAGTTATGAAAGAGTAAGGTCTTCTTTACACTGCCGGTTGTCTCACCACAATTGTAGACCAGTTACTGCACGGACTTAGTACTCTTGTCACCAGTTCTGTAATAAATCAGAGGATAATAAATGAACTGAAGGGCAAAAGTAATTAAATACTGGGGAAAGCATAAAGTCAGGAACAATTTATTTCTGATACAGCTCTACTTGTTGCGCGATTTCAGGTTCCCCACCCCCCCCCCCCCCCCCCCCCTCCCCGACACCCCACGCCCCATCGCCTCCCCACTATACCACT
>Ga0123352_10020615_pt1 | contig 10507 bp, 4 predicted proteins | sample TergutLab28metaG_FD_89700 | JGI IMG/M metagenome (GOLD analysis project Ga0123352, IMG submission 89700) | Labiotermes labralis P1 segment gut microbial communities from Petit-Saut dam, French Guiana - Lab288 P1 | ecosystem: Host-associated > Arthropoda: Insects > Digestive system > Gut ... | reverse complement strand
GGTGTGTGTTGTAGCGTTTGTGTTGTGTTTTTGTGGGTGTGGGTGTGAGGGTGTGTGTGTGTTTGTGTGGGTGTGTGAGTGGGTGAGTGTGTGTATGAGTGAGTGAGTGTGTGGTGTGTGTGTGTGTGTGAGTGAGTGTGTGTGTGTGTGAGTGCGCGCGTGTGTGTGAGTGTGTTTGTGTGTGAGTGAGAGAGAGAGAGTGTGCGTGTGTGTGAGAGTGTGAGTGTGTGTGTGAGTGCGTGTGAGTGAGTGTGTGAGTGTTTGAGAGAGAGAAAGTGTGTGTGTGTGTGTGTGAATGTGAGTGCGTGTGTGTGAGAGTCTGAGTGTCAGTGTGTGTGTGTGACAGAGAGAGAGAGAGTGTGTGTGTGTGTGAGTGCGTGTGTGTGTGTGAGTGTGTGTATGTGTGTGTGTGGTGTGTGTGTGTGGTGTGTGTGTTTGTGTGTGAGAGTGTGTGAGTGTGTTTGTGTGAATGCGAGTGAGCGAGTGAGCGTGTGTGTGTGTGTGAGTGTGTGTGTGTGAATGCGAGTGAGCGTGTGTGTATGTGTGTGTGTGAGTGTGTGTGAGTATGTGTGTGTGAGTGTGTGAGTATGTGTGTGTGTGAGTGAGAGTGTGTGTGTGAGAGTGTGTGTGTGTGTGAGTATGTGTGCGTGAGAGTATGTGTGTGTGTGAGTATGTGTGTGTGTGAGTGTGTGTGTGTGTGTAAATGTCCAATCCGTTCAGTTCTGATACTAAAGGAAAAGTTCCACGCAGCTCTTGCTGCACTGCCGTGTTGACGAGGCCCATTTGTAAGCGGGAAGTTTGACTGTAGGCGTATATCATGATTAGGACCACCCCTGCTTTACTACGCTGATTAGAAACAGCGATATTATTGTGATTTCCCAAGTCCGTTTGTATTTTCCACACACACACACACACATCACAGCGACACACCGTGATTTAACATTGGGATAGGAATTTAATGTTTTGTCTGTCAGTTGATGCAGGGTGGCTACGGTCAGTGCATACACACACACACACACACACACATTAGTCCTCATCAGGCAAACCGAGCAACATCCCCTTGTATGGGTACAAGCTCAGCTTCTAGTGTCACATAACACACCAATTCCATGGAACACGGTACAAATTCAGAAGCTGGGAGTTTTATTTAGCTAGTCACGAATTTTTCCGCAGTTGAAGTACCAGAAGTATCAGTACCTTGCTGACAACACCACATCATTTGTCTCTATTCTGAATTACATGAGTTGAAGTACAAATACTCCCATCGTGCCTCTTTAAGATCCATTTTAATATTATCCTCCAATCTGTCTCCTCGTTTTATAATCAACTCTCTCTTCCACGTTGGCGGACATTCTCTTGTCTTGTATGCGTCCTGCACTCCCCGTCGGCCCATCTCGTTCTCCTTGATTTTACCATCCTTTGGCTAGACGGACGATTTATGAAGATCCTCATTACGTAAGATTCTTCAGTCCATTACCTCTCCAAATACCGTCCTGCTGTGTTCGTCCCCTGGCCTGTTAGACCTACCCACACCAACCGACACGCAAAATTGCAGCGGTGAATATTTTAATTTTCGCTTTTTTCATAGCAGACGGGAAAACAAAATACTTTGAATTGAAAGGTAGCCATCACTGTTTTAACATCCCCTAACTTGTGTGTTGTAAAATGGCACACTGACATTTCCTAGCAAGAAATAATGCGGCAGGCAGCCTATTTCTGTTACGTCATCAAGTGCTGCGTGTCAGCATTATTTATATAGGCCTACCGACAGCAAAACGTGCAGGAAGGCACGCGTTTTGGCGGAAATGTTTATTTTTGTATTGTTTTATAAAGACGTTCCCGCTTCAAAGGTCCGAAGCTTGTTTTACGTTCAAGAATACTAAGAGCAAGGATTGGCTGAAGCAAGAGCAATTGGGCTGCTGGACATTTAGAGACATAGGGGGAATTTGACATTCAGAGGACCGTGCATCGTGATACATTCTTATAACAAAACCAACGAGATGCACTAATTTCCCTAATTTATTTTTGGAATAAAACTCTACATGTTTCGGGCAGTTTCTCTGTGCATCATCAGGAGTTTAGCACTGTACACACAGCAATGGTATATGTCATACAGGCTTTGCTGACAGCTTATGAGCAGGATCAGGTCGTTCCGTCCTGATCCTGCTAGCAGGCAGTCAGCAAAACCTGTATGACATATACCATTGCTGTGTGTACAGTGCTAAACTCCTGATGATGCACAGAGAAACTGTCCGAAACATGTAGAGTTTTATTCCAAAAATAAATTTGGGAAATTAGTGCATCTTGTTGGTTTTATTAGAACAACACAGGGGGAAATAAACAACATAGAGTGGGGGCGGCGAATGGTGAATATGTAAAGACATGGAAAGTAGGATGCGGGATCCGGACTTCTGGAATGCGACGCTGTGTCGCTGGGTGAATGGTCGCCGACGCCTTTATCTTGAAGGGTCAAGAGCGCTTCAAGGCTATCAATTTGTTACCCCCACAACAAACTGTCGAATAAAGAAATAAAAAGCGGAACCAGGAGAAAAAGAAAGAACTGAAGGAGTATGTCAAACAAAATGAAGTGAAACAGGAACAGTGACTTGGTGGGATGTTTGAAGCTTTCGTATTATATTACGAAGCAGATGGACAAATTAAGATAACTCTAATAAAGTCCATTACGAGGAGCCCAAACAACAGACTCAAGGTAGACTCCTGTTATTCATTAAGCCCCACTTTTTTGCGCAAAATTAACATCAATCTCCCTCTTCATATTGTACACCTACGTTTGTATTATTTGTTTAAAGTCAACATCTTTAAACTTTATTAATTCCTGCAGTTCATATCCTTCCGGGGTTCACAATTGCTCGCTTCCCTCCACCTACTGTTTTAACTTCTCTCTCTTTCTCTCTACATTTCTTATTATAATGAAAACGCAGCCTCACATTTCACTGCCCTTTATTAGTTCCTGTAAGCAAATAAAGGCTATCAATAATGCAGCCAGAACATATTCTTCCACAGTACAAAAATATAAATTATTTCAAGGCGACAGCGCAATACCCTCCTCCGGGAGGAGAGGGGAGCTTAATTATTTTCACGTGGAGGTAAGCACAGGTGCTGCTAAGGCGAACAGAGCAGCGAGAGTAGTCGATCGTAAAAATATTTTAGGGAACAGGAAACAACAAGAGTGCGCCGTACAACACACTACGATACGAAGTTTCAGGACACCGTATAAAACAGGATAAATTATACTATTAGGGCACACTGTGCGCTGACTAGTTAATACTAATACCTATTCCTATCTCAGAGTAAAACATAAGTCAATATTGTTTACAGCCTATCCCGAAAATATACACACTTTGGGGCAATATACAGAGTTTGACAGCAATACAGTATATTAACATTGTGCTTTAACACTATAAAGCATTAACTTTTTTTTTTCCAAATAGCACACAGAAATAAATTTCAAACCTGAGACAACAAGCAGCATATCCAATGTAGCCTACACACCAATCTGCTAATAGACCTACGGTTTAGGAATATACGCATCGCTCATTTACAAACCCACAAAAATATAAAATACATCCTGTGAGCAAAGCACAGGACTTATGGTTGTAAAACCGGATGATAAATACAGCTACGTCTGTGCCTTAATCAATCGTGAAGTTGTTTGTATAATTAAAACGCAATAATTTTGACAGCAGTATGCCCAATTAAACAATAATCTTATACCGTTCAAGCTGCTTTAAAAGTCGTATTTTGATATTAATTATTTCTCCGCCAAGAACGAAAATATATGTTAGACACGTAATGTTCGAACTACCCAGTTCATTGATCAGTACCTCAATTTTTTAATTTATGTTCATTATCAGAACCTGAATAAAGTTCATATTAATATTATGGAATGTGGACATTTTAATTCTTATGTTATAAAAGACAGAACAATATAAGGCTTTTTAAGTTTCAAGTCGCCTGGGACGTTATGCAGTAACGGGTCACCCCATAACTCGACGCACTAGGCATCCAAGGGTAGTAGAGCCATATCCGCACCCATTATTAGCCTCGGCGCTCGATTCGGGTGGGCGGTTAACGCCACGCCTCGGCTGATTTATCTCCGGGAAAGAGCCCACAGTAGTTATAGTGGAGACTAGGTGGGTCTCAGGGCTCGTCTGAACGGGTATGGATAACAGGAAATCTCCTACCCCCAACCGAGGTTAGAAACCCGGACTGTCCAGTCCGTAGACAGACACTATTCCGACGACACTACCATGGCCCCCGGATGTTATGCCTTGTCTACAAGCATAGCATTTCATAAGGCTTGAGTATTCAGCACCACCCCTGTGAGAAGTTCAAATACTCCACATTCACACCTACTGTTCAATCACGATATCGTCCCTTTGATATATCTACAGTTCTCCATGCGGCTTCTCCTCTTGAAGTATTCTGGTCAGAACTTTGCACCAATTTGTATTTCTCCCATGCCCCCTAAATTTCCCACCCGCCTTAATTTAATCACCCAAACAATATTTGGTTAAGAATAAGAATCATGAAGCTCCTCGTGTAACGCATTTCCACCTCTCTTCAGCTTCTCCTTCCAGCGCCCAGAAGAAGTGCAGCAGTCAACATTATTAATCAAAATCATAACTTTTGGCTGGAAACTCTTGAGTTGGGCGCATTCTCTTACACCCCGTTTCTCTTCACAGCCTCATTTCACATTCCTCGCGCTCACTCACATTTCTTAATTAAGGACTGTGCTCTGTCTGACACTCGCTGGTAATTACACGTCACAAGATGCAGCATGATGGGTAACGGAAGCATCACGCTGCGAGGGATGTTTCCGGAACTTCCGGTGGCGGTTGTGGTGGGGTAAGAAAAGGCATCCTTCTGATACTCTTTGTTATGTGTTGTGGTGGTTGCAGCACCAGCCACTAGTTCCATGGTAGGATTGGTCTCTGACGAAATGGAGCCTCGCTTTCTTTCTTTTCTTTCTTCTTTCTTCCTTTTTTCTTTCAGTAAAGATATCTTGGTTACTAGTGTGTTCCTAAGCTCAATGTGGTTTGTGGAAAAGAGAATTATATTTACCTTATATGTGTGTGTGTGTATGTATGTATGTATGTATGTATATATGTACGTATGTATGTATATGTATGTATATATATATATATATATATATACATATATATGGTTGTTTATATACTGTAGCATTTCATTAACATGTGCACACGGTAACAATGTCCCACAAAACAGCAAACGCCTTTTACTTTCCTATCCGTCTCATCAAAAAAACTGCTTTTGTACCGATACAGGTACAACGCTGATGTAAAATCTATCTGCTACCTCATCATTTTATAAATTTGTACCTCCAATATTCATATTTATTCTTCTGTATTATCTTTCATTTCCTGCCTTCAGCTTGTTATTAATTATATTTTTCTCATCCTTTCTGCTTCCACACCATCAACCTCATCACTGTCATCAAACATTTTCATCATCTTCCATTAACTTCTCTCCCTCTATCCGTTTTTCCATCATCATCATCATCATCATTTCCCTCTTTCCCCTTCAGTTTATCTCCATTCTTCCCTTCGTCTTCCTTTTCCGTAACATACTCCATCATTACCCACATCTTCTCACACTTCTCCCTCCTTGAACGCGTTTATCATCATCATCATCATCTTCTTCTTCTTTTTCTTTTCTTCTGCCACTTCCTCCATCACCATTATGTCTGTCTGTCTGTCTGGACCCCTAGATGCTCACTGACCCTGAACCCTTATCAAAGTAGACCATCCATTTTTTATTGTGCCTAGACAAAGAAGTTCGATTTTCCGTTAATTTTAAAATGTTTGATGTTTGTGTGACCGTGCATCTCTGATACAATAATATAAACAACCAACTAAATGCAACAATAACCATTTATTAGTAATTTTTAATCAGCTCAACATGTTTCGGGCCAAATTATCGCCCGAAACATGTTGAGCTGATTGAAATTACTATTAAATTGTTATTGTAGCATCTAGTTGGTTGTTTGTATTATTGCATTCGAAATGTCTGTCCCTTCTGCAGCTTTGAAATGCACATTTCGTACGTCGTGACACAGATGTGCTCTCTGCGGCTGTTATTCTGGATTTGTCTTTCACTGACGTCATCCAGGTTTCGTGACCACACAGGCTTGTGCGGCAGTTTGCAGCCACCATATGGTCCATACAGTTTGGTTTGAAAGGCTCGTTTACTGGAAGTGGACAGGGAAATTCTTGTGTCTATATCATACGGAAAAAAGTTACTTAAGTTTTATTCTTAATGAGATACAGATTTTGAATTATGTGGAAATTATATTAGTCATAGGAGAAAAATTACAATCACACGACAATGTTTAGTGTAGACACACAACGGCAAATTGAAATTAAATCCTTCGATAAGGTTCAGAGAAGAATCTAACTGTTGGAGACGAGACCCACTGATATTCTGACTTCGTTCACACACGAAATCGAGCAGTGCCCCAGAATGTGAGAGCAGTATCAGCAGATTGTAAGGTAGGCAGGTAATGAGGGGGCACGGATGCACCCCGTGTCTTCGCATCTGCTGAGACACACCTCTTCCCTCGGGGGGGAAGGCCTTTCGGTTGATCGAAACTCACCAGTCCAAAGGGTCGGGTCCCGCGGGACGACAGTGTCATCAGATTTTTATCTCCTCCTTTTAGGTTTTACGTTCTGTTGAGCTTCTTTGGAACAAAAGACTTAGTTCCGGAGCACAGGAAAGGAAAAAAAAGAGGCAAAGAATCAGAACGGTTACAAACGTAAGAGGAAGCAGGACAGAAATTTAGTCTATGGGAAGGTAAAACAAATGCACAATGACTCACTTATTTAACACACGTTTACGAATTATTCGAATAAACACATTTCTACGTAATTTGGTACATCTACGAATATATCACCAGTAGAGGCCACAAGAGATTTGTAATATCCAATTTCTTTCATCCCTACTACTATAGAACTTGGCAAAATGTTTGGCTTCGTTATATTACGGTGTAACGAAACACAATACAGCCGTCGTATTGAATTTAGTTTGGTATGACGGCGAAAACTAATGAACCATTGGATTTATGCATGTGAATTGCGTCCTGGTGTAGTACACAAATGTAAAATTGTAGGAAATATTTTGTCTTAAAAGTCACAGACGTTATGACTGTAAGCAACTAGAGAAATTCTTATAATGAAAGACAACGAGATGGACTATTTCTCAGATTTATTTGATAAAGTACTCTACATGTTTCGGACAGGTCCACTGTCCATCGTCAGGAGTATCTCAACACTGTAAACACGCAATAGGTATTTGTCGTGCTAGTTCTGTCGGCTGTCGCTAGCGACAGTCAACAGAACTAGCATGACAAATACCTATTGCGTGTATACAGTGTTGAGATACTCCTGACGATGGACAGTGGACCTTTCCGAAACATGTAGAGTACTTTATCAAATAAATATGAGAAATAGTGCATCTCGTTGGTTTTCATTGTAAGATTATATCACGATGCACGGTCCTCTGAATGTCAAACTAAAGAAACCATAACAAGTGACATATTTAATGTAGTGGGAATATGTAACAGGCGAAATTATGCACGAAAATTTACCAATCGATTTGTAAGTCAAAAGCAAAAACAAAAGTAATCCCACTACAGACCTGGACAGGCCCTAGGGTTTCCAGGCGTTTGGGGCTAGAAGACTACAAGACAATCGGCACATTAAGGTGGTAAAATTTGTCATCCCTTCGTACCGGCCAACTTTACCCCCAGGATACAGCTCTGGTACTCATTTCTGTTAGAGGTTGAGTCTACCCCAGGACCATAATGTGGCCAGAGGGATTAAGTCACTGAAAAATCCCATTGAGCCCATCGAGAATCGAACCCACGACCTTCCGGCTTGCCTCAAGCAACTGTGCCACCGAGCGCCCCACTTCAGTAAGTACTGCACTATAATTCCCCCATCCCTCACTATATGCCTACAGACATAATATCACACAGAAAATCAGCCGTCATAAATTCTGCCTTTAATCCCCATCATTAATGCAGACCGATCTCTATAAAATCTTTACGGCGTTGGCACTTCTCTTCAAATCCGGAACTGTTTTCTTTCAGTTCTTGCTCTTACGTCACAAGATTAATTATGGAAGGGCACAAAGCTAGTTAAATAAGAGACGATAAACTCAGCACAGGTCAAAACGCGCGTTTAACGTAGCAAGTTCAACGTAATGCGTCTGGCAATACATGAAAGATTTTGGGTGCAAAAGATCTCCGTTCTTCGATAACGACAGATAATTTAAGACAGAAAGATAGAATAGAAATGAATTTGTTTTACGGAAACCATTTCATTTCTGTAAAGTTAGCATTAGGCATATTCCTTCAACGGGAAGACAAGAAGAACAACAAAAACGTAGCAAACTATCCAGCTGGTAATGCAGTATTTACTTTCGGGCTGTTTCAATAGCGTAATTGAACCCTTCACCGAGTGCAAATGTAAGACCGTGCTCTCTAGTCACACATCATTATAACGGGCACTGTATATTTTGTCGTATTGAATGTGGACACTTCAAGATACGATTCAAGCAACATGGTATCTTCCTCCGTATTAACTCTTATTTAATGACGGTACAAAATATACCCAGGCTCGGTCTTTTCTTGAACAGTTCTCGGTGGTATAGAGTAAGAATCATGCTAGTAAAAAGTGTCTCATATACCTGCCCCGCCAAAATATGCTATATGAATCATCTAATATATAAGAATCGCAAAAAAGACGATATTAGCTCCTCTACAGGACAGCTGACTGACTAATGAATTCAATTTTGCATTCACTTGTTGGTAGCCCTTATTGGCGGTGATGTTCCTCGTGACAGTTTCTGACTCTCTGAGGAAAGGAAAGAAACCAGCAGCAAATCTTTAGCCAACAAATACTGACTATGCCAAAATGAATTTTCGTGCCACAATGGCAAGGGATCGGTTTTTTTCATATTCTACGTGTCATTCGTTTAGACGACAATACTGCAAGGAATCAGTGGAGCTCGGCAGACAAATTAGCTTCAATCAGAGATTTATTAAGAGCATAATTAGTAGATTTCCAGTGGAATACGCACCAAATGACCAAATAACTGCCGAAGAACAGTTCAGTGGTGTTTAAAGATAAATGTCCATTCTACATATTTGTAAAATAAAAGCTGGGAAATTGTGGGATGAAAGTATGGTTTGCTGCTGACGCAAAGAGTTTTCATGCCTACAAAATGCCATTATATATTGGCAGGACTGATGGAGCAAGGGAGAAGAAGCAGGACCTTCGAGTTCTTAAAAATATGGTGTTACCGCTGATAATTTCTTTACATGCTGTTAGGTAGCAAATCGCCTTTTGACTTGGATTACGACATTGGTTGGTACACTAAAGGAAGAACGGGCCTGAAATTCCATCGTTATTTCTCAGTGGAGAACAAAGACAGGTCTATTCTTCTATCTTTGGTTTTACTAGTGACCAAACACTGGTATCATGTGTACCAGCAATAAACAAGCATGAAGAAAAGTGCATTGGTGAAGAAAAAGATCACAAACCTGATATCACCATGCACGCTACTGCCATTAAAAGTGGGTTTGACGCTCTGGAGAAGCATGTGAGGGAATGAACTCGTACGAGTTCAACAAGGCGCTGGCGTTTCAAACTATTTTTCAGCTTGAAGGATGCTACTCTTTTACGCGCATTTGATTGTGTATGCTGATGGATCCTAATTGGCAGCAACAGAAGAATCATAAGACGTCTGTATCAGCCGTCTCTGGGAAGAGAAATGGTAAGACCACTTAAAAGAAGAAGGACTGATAGTGGAAACGTCAACAGACATACTTGCAGAGCCGTGAGAGCAAGGGATGTCCCTTGCAAACAAACAGCATCACCTGCAACTGTGAAGAGAAACGGAGGAAAGACGGCTTGGAAGGTGTTTTGTTTGTCCAGCAGCTAAGAACAGAAGAACAGAATGGGAATGCTGCCAGTGCTCAGAATGGGTGGGCAACAACCAATCTGTCAAGACAGCTCATATAAAATGTGACAGTTGCCAGGAACCATTATAATACAAATTTCTTTCAATTTTCTCTTCTAAACTATACATTTCCGTTCTCATATATTTTATGTATTTCACTCCATTCACCTGCATGAGAAATGAAAAACTTCAATAAAAGTAACTTTCTGCCTTTAATTGCGTCCAGGAATCAAAGTTAGTAAGAAAAGTGTTGAAAAAATGATTATAAAGATAGGTATAGCAAATGTACCCAATACAAAGGCAAGACTTGATGTTTATTGGACCGTGCATCATTGTGATAAGCGAAGAATAAAAACCAACTAGATGCCATTTATTATTTTATTGTACTTCTTATAGGTTCAACATGTTTCGGGCACTACTATGCCCATCATCAGGAGCTCGCGACTATGATGTTGATTACCACATTGGTCGTTTCGGGAGGCAGCCCGGACACCACTCCAGC
>Ga0123352_10020614_pt1 | contig 10507 bp, 3 predicted proteins | sample TergutLab28metaG_FD_89700 | JGI IMG/M metagenome (GOLD analysis project Ga0123352, IMG submission 89700) | Labiotermes labralis P1 segment gut microbial communities from Petit-Saut dam, French Guiana - Lab288 P1 | ecosystem: Host-associated > Arthropoda: Insects > Digestive system > Gut ... | reverse complement strand
TGCAGAGTCCTTCTTGAGAAGCTAACTGGTTTGCAGCTAGTCAAGAAATTCCCCGCATTTCACGGAACCCGAAGGTTCATTACCGCACTCACAAGCGTCCGCCACCTGTCTCTATCCTGGGCTTAATTATTATTATTATTATGATTATATCAGAAATCCAGAAATTTCTAAACTACCTGAGGTTTTGTACGAGCTTCACCGTAAAAAAAATATTTTTTTTTCTGTCCTGCTTTTGAAATCCCATTGAGTGTCAGATGTACACTGTTCTGAAGGTTTTCAGATGTAGTGTAAGTATACAGGGACAGCCGTAGTTAGACCTCCAGGAATTGCCGAAAAGTTTGAGGTGTATGTGAACGGTACCGATGGCACCAAAAGTACTTCATGGGGCCGATAAAGCACAGTGTTTGCTTTAGGTACTACCAGGTTTACTTCTACAGTCTGCCCACAGTTTCTATTTATTCTTGCAAAAAAACAGAAATATTTCGGAGAGATTTGTGCCTTTTGGGTTGCTACGCTCAGTAATAAGCTTACTGAGCCCGGCGTTTCGAAAGAAATTAACGTCCTCCACTACGAGGGTCAAGGATTCGTAGAACTCGTAAGACTCCTTGATCCTTGAAGATGAAGACGGAACGTTGGATCGAAACGTCGGGACTTGGTAACCCTGATACTCAGCGTCACAACCCAGGAGACGCGAAACCTAAACAGTGTGGAAACCTCAAATCTCACACAGCAATTATTTCATCCTACTGGATTAACTGATTGGTTTTTTGTAATGGTGTCGGAGTGTATTTACTGTGCGGTATGAATTGAATCTTTAAATGTAACTCCGGGTAATATCCGCTCTTTTAGTGTAAAATGTAGCCAATTTTAACTTAAATCTGATATACAGAAACATATTCCAAGCGGTGAATGTTACTTGTGAGTTAAAAGTTTCTAGTTTGACAATTTCTGGATACAGAACGTAGTGGTAACAAATTTTAACCCGATAAAAAGATTTTTTAACGAAGTTATATTTCATACTAACGATCCAACCAGATATATAGACCGTCGCCAAACCGAGTTCTAATACACTGCTGCTCGTATAACCCTTATATCATTTGAATTACATGACGAACATTAAACCACAGGAATTTCAGTTTCTGTCTTTCACCCTCTCTCCCTTCTACTCTTCATTAAGCTGTGCGCATAATAAAACACAACAGCGAAACACGGTGTGAAAATCTGCTTTCTACTGCGTAATATTAATGTGGGAGTCTTGTCGCAGCGCGTCACAAAACCAATCTTCATGCTGTCTCCCGTCTCTCTTACCACCCATCCTTAACATTCAGTAACCTCAGGTACAGCTGTGCTAAGATTTCGTAGTTTTTTTAGTTCTTCCGTATCAACTGATTTCTCAAAATATCCCAAATACTCTAGTATTCTCACATACACCTTAAGATTATCTCATTCCAATACCGTATTCTTACTCTTTAAAAATGAATTAAGTGTTCATGAGGGAACAGAAGCCCACACAACGTAAAGCTGAACAAGTTACACATGCCTCCTTTCAGAGGTTAGATCACAAATTTGTCATGGTGAAATTTGGGATTCTACAAGCAAAACTTACCAGCAGTAAACATCGGATATGGACAAACAGTAGCTGGAGACCCACATAGGACAGCAGCGAGCAGACATACTTGAGCTGCACACCCCAGGATAGCGCACAACAAAGATAACCCCCCCCCCCTGTGCCCCTTAAAAATAGCATATAACAAACATCACAGATGCTGAGATCTCACCATAGTGACATACCCATACCAATCCTTTAAAGCACTACCACCATACTTTCGTGATGAAACCCTGATGATGGCCACATTAGGCTGAAACATGTAGTTTACTTCATCCTTTAGTAAGCATCTTTTTTAGATATTGTTGTGTTACTGACTGATACCCACACCTATTGTTTAAAACTTAGAATGTTCTTATTCATCTTGACGAAGGCCATAATTGACGAATGGGAGAAAGAGGTGAAATCTGAGAGGGTCAGATGTTCTTTCGTCAAGTAGGGCGCCGACACCGCTACGCAAATAAATATTTGCGCTAACAGCAAGTTGAAAGATGAAGGATGTTCCCATTTCTCATGCTAAGGAGTGGTCTGACTGGGTTTCGAACTCAATCCAACGTTCGGCTAGAAATATTTACAGGAGGAGCTGCGCTCGGACTTGACGTGTGTCATGCTTTCTTCAAAAACGAATACCGAGCAACCTCACATTGTTTTTCTGTCTATGTACTGCAGCCAGTTGCCAGAAGGGGCGTCGTGTTTGTTACCTGTCAAAGAGACGATGACGGACGACATGACAGTCAGACAAGAGCAGCATGAATGCAAGTTCAGAAGAAAGCATAGAAAGCCCATGCTAAACGTAAGAAGGTTTGTGCTACGAACAGAGACAGAATTCTACGCAGAGTAATTAAGGAACAGTAACCCTGCTTTCCTTTTCCTTCTCTGGACCGGCATAACCATCCGGAATCGCTAGGCGGTAACCTATCTACATCTGACGGACAGGCTAACTTGGGTGGTCATGTGCACTGGACTGTAAGGGTCCTGTTCGTTGGGACATCATCGAGCATGGAAGACAGCCACGTCACTTACGACGTCTGGAGACATCACGAACTTGCAGGCGAGAGACGGTGCCGTTACTTTAATCTGTCACATCATAACTTTTGTTGAGCACGATGCAGATACAGGTGCCTCTGCAATGCATATAAATGCGAGGATATTTGGCGAGTTAACTGAAGCGATCTGGAGCAACTGCCAAGGACCTCTCGAGTTTACACAAATTATCTTCCTTTAATTTACGATAACAAACACCATGCAGAAAGTTACGGACAAAAATTCCCCGACAATCATTAAAAAGCGACTCTCTACTGATCCCTGTCCTTAATCAATCAATCCAGTGCCATTTGTTACTATCAATTTTAATATTAGGCCTATGCTGCCATTTATGCCTAGATCTCTTGAGTGTGTTCCTTCCTTCTGGTTTCCGATAAAAATTCTAAATTCGTTTCCTATTTCTCTCATGCGTGTTACATACCATTACCCATCCTCTCTTGATTTCACCACTCTAATTCGACGAATATTTGGTAAAGCCTACAAAATTCTGGTACTTATCATCAGGCAATTTTTCCATTTTTGTTACTTTCCTGCTCTCAAGACCCAAACATTGTCCTTAATAACCTTTCAAAATACCTCAGTCCAGCTACAAGGTTTCCCTAAGGTGAGAGACCCATTTTGAAATCTGCACAAAAAAAAGCTAAAAGTGTTTTAATTTTTGCGTTTTTGCATAATAGGAGGGAAGGCAAAAGTTACTGAATGAAATGGTAGTAAGCTTTCTTTGAAAGTAATCTGCTATTGATCCAAAGAAAGTTCTAATTGATATGCCGGCTACAGATCTATTCCCTAACAAAATGTATCAATAGCCGCTGCTGCAATCAGTGCATCATAAAACATTTTCGTCGTTCATTTTCTTAATTATATTTCAACAGAACACCAGGAAGAAGAAAAAATGCCAAAAAACTTGAGAAATCATCATCATCATCATCATTCAATTTCGATTTTCTTCAATGCCACATTTCTCTTAGTTTCACTCTTAGAAAATATAGGCTCATAAAGTATTTTGAAAAATAAATTGATCATTGATTTTTGAACAACGCGTTCCAAAAGTTATGCTGTTTAACGACTTTCAACTTCATACGACACACAGCGTGAATTGCAGTGGAAGGTGAGGCAGATTAGGACTTGGACGTTGGTGGTGGTGGTCTTGTTGAAGTTAATCTTCACACATTCAGCTGGAAGGACAATGAAACTTCTAGAACAACTGGCGTCAAGACAGCCCTTAACATACACAAGATTAATTTTCTTCCGTGTATTTCCTACGTGACATAACAACGTTTAAATACTGCACAGGTTGACAGAGTCGAAAGGTAAGAGAAATGTAAATGAATATCTACAGAGCATTCGCAAGGAAGCAGTCGGAGAACATTTTAACATACCCGCAATATGACAAGAGAGAATGACGAAAACACGATAAGGCCGTGTGAGGAGAGACAGACTTTCCTAAAATTTAGCAAAAGCGCTAACCACTGAACTGTGAGGACGAGATTCAAACCTGATATTCTCTGAATAAAATGTAGAACGTCACTGCTACACTTATCCACTATATTACAGTACTTATGTCATGTTGCTTTAGTGACGTATTACCTTGATTGCCTTGCAAAAATATGTAGTTTCCTTTCCTGTACCGGCAGTGAAAATTGCTTGTCATAATTATTTATACAAGTTAACGACAAACACAAGTATATTAATGTTATCAATACACTGCAACGCATATAAGGAATAAGGTACTGCAATGAACATTACAGTAAAAAACCGCTTATGTTCCTGAACCCTGTAACTCTGCAGCGAGTTGAGGTAGGCACGTTATTACTGCATTCTCCTGCTTGTTTATGTGTGGCGTACAGGAATGAATTCAACCTCGTATTCATAACTTCTGCTCCCTCCTCCTTTCAATGAATAACATTTTATAAGCATGCCAGCTTTTCCTTAAAAAAAACTGCAGCAAATTCTTTATGGCTTAAAACATAATAATTGCAGATAATGTGCATATTATGGATGATACTGTAAAAAAAAAAAGATGATGCAAGAATACACAAATAAAAATTAAATTTACACAAATAAAAATACGCGTGACAATTTTCCATTTTTTATGGGGTATACTGTAATGCAATTTTTCTAATTTCTTGTGTATTTTAGAACTGAAATATTTTAACCGCAAAATGAAATTAAACTCCTTATGTAAATAAAATACGAGAAAGCCTTACAAACCATATGAAACATCTCGGGATGAGACGAGACTTGTAGATTTGAGACTAGAAAACTGGCCACGTCTCGTATGAGTAGACGAACCCGTTAAACTCTTTTAATATTTTAGGCTAACTACATTTTGCACAAAACTTCAGCTCCTAATTCACAAGCAAATAATGACAGTAGCGCCTTATCGGGCGACTTTTCAGTTTAACATCCCGCTTCAACGTGGCCGCCCCCCCCCCCCCCGCCTTCCCCCCACCCACCGGGAAAGTAGTCTTGCAGTTCAAACAACAACATAATTCTCAGCAACCTGGCCTATCACGAGATAAAACAGTTCTACCAAACACTCCAATTTATTGGCTAAACTATAATAAACAGTGAGATCTAGTGGTGCCCAGGATATAAATTATGTTTGTGTACAGGAAACATTCGTAAACGTGACAAATACACCACTAAAAACTGATCTCGTTTTTCTTCATTTCCTTTTCGTCTATCTGTAAATGTTTTCTTTCGCTTCCCTTTATCCCTTCCTGTCATGCTTTTTAAAACTGGTTTCCAGATTCACGCAGAAGCTACCTTTAAGATATAACTTGTCTGGCATTATGGCTTCTAGTTTGACAAATAGATGAAACTGTTGGTCGCTCTTAAAAGGAACACCGAACAACAAGGCAGTCCGTTAGCGGCGCTACAGCAGATGGGTATCTGAATTAAAGCTGCTAGCTTTTGGTAACCTGCAGCATTTTTATCACGGTCCCTTTTACAGCAGCGCCGGCCTACAGAGACCCACATAAAGATAGCTAAATCATGCGTAGGAAACATTTGAAAGCCTTCAGAACAATGCCTTACTTTTCCCAACTTCATACTACATGGAAAACAAATAAGAATAATTTCCACTTTTAAAATTTTTAATTTACTTCATTTTTTAACCATGAAGTGTTCTCGAAAATATCCTTGAAGAAAATGTATAGTGCATTTATAAACAATGTGTGTCCTAACTACGGACAGCGTCCATGTACCGTAATAAAATTAATGGGGTCTACGCATATACAAACTGAAGGGCCTGTCAATATAACTTTATGTTTCACTGAGTTTTAGAAAAGTGATTTTCAACATTTGTTGTACGAACAAGTAGAATGCTTGTAACTATTAGATCTACAATTATCAAAGTTTTTTTTATTACCAACTGATGCACAAGAGAATTGTTTTTAAAGGAGTACTAAAATTTACATTACAATTATAACAGCTCCAACATGTTTCGGTGTGATCACCATCAACAGGCCGCGTACTGTGTGAGCGTACATGTTGGACTACTGTAATAATAAAGTAAATTTTAATACTCCTTTGAAAACAATTCTCTTGTGCGTCAGTTGGTAATAACAAACTTTGATAATAGCAGGATGCACGGTACAAATGTGAAAATTAGATCTACAAATTAGCTGAATTAACTTTACACAACTTAACTGCAATATTTCACGTCTTCAGTCTCTACAAGTGCCTTAGAATATCGTTAATTTCCTGATTAAAATAATTAAAACGAAGTCTTTTTGGACTGTAGCATGTACAAGGCTCTCTATTGAATTTATGGAAGTTGAAAGCACGATTTATTGTCAGCAACAAACACAACACACACGCACTTAACATACACAGTCACATAAACTCTGTAGCTAGGCAACTGTTTTCTCATTTACTGACAAACGATTAATCATCATTATCAAGCGAGGAATAAAAAGCAACTGCTCGAGTGATCACAAAGTAAAGATTTGTAGCCTGGCGGCCAGCTTTTGCTCGCCTTTAATAAGGCGCAGCAAGGAGTATAACTTTATGGATATCGTCAGATGTTGACGGCATCTGTACAAGGTACGACTATAAAAGTCTAATCAAGCTGCTTGCCTGGTTAGCATGACTAGTGAACTTTATTGCCAAGGAGCGGTCCTTCATACAGAGCAGAGCCATTTAATGGCAGAAAGCTGTAAAACCGGTGTACAACGTTGAACGGGCGCCTTGCAGGAGCCACAGACTGTACGTCTTACGGTCGCAGTTTTACCAGACAGTGATAAGCCGTCAGAATTAGCATTACATTATTTTCTACCTTCTTCTTGTTTTTAAATTACTGTTTGTCAACGTATCCACAATCATGCTACGCAATACAGGACCTTTTACGCTACCTGGATACCCAATCTGTTTGTCTGGAAACGAGCACCTTTGTGTAGCAGTGAGAATCTACTCTTCTGGTCGGGGGGAGGTGCATTACGGATTTAATGTTGTCGTGTATGATCATCATCAGTGAACAGAAAACCGCGATAGTATGTAAATTCAAAATTACCGCGACTGCTTAATTCCATTCATGATCATCTTTCCACCTCATGTGACACTACACAACCTCCCTGCAATCGATACAGGCCTAAGTCCTACCTAAAATCAATCAATTGTACTGGGAAAGAAATACTGTAGGAACGCAGAGAAGAATGTCTACTCCATACTCTAGTTTCCAACATAAGCTCTATGACTTCTAGCACAGCGTAATAAAATATTAATTTCGAAGGTTTTACACAACACAGTCAACAAACTAGGTGTGTATGATAAATACTGAAGTCTATAGCATCGGCTTCGAAATTTGGTAAACGTATAGTGATTCTCAAGCCAAATACATTTTCCATTTTGAGTTGTCTGTAGCTACCAATGTAATCGCACTAAATTCCCACCTTCTGTAGAACGTGGGTTCATCGACATCTTCACTACTGCCAGACACGAGTCAATACCCTGCTCTAAGTGAGTCCAGTCCACATTCTGATATCCTACTGATTTAAGACTTATCTTAATTTTATTCTCTTGGACATATACCAAACATCTTGTGCATTCAAATTCTTCCAAGTAATAGTCTGTACGTTTTGCACATTTTGTATTTCGCCACTTTTATGCGGTGGCGCAGTTGTTTGAGGCAATGCCCTATAAGCCGAAAGTTCGCGGGTTCCATTCCCGATGGTGTTTGTAATTTTTTATTAACATAGGTCTTCTGACCGCACTATGGCCTTGAAATCGACAAAACCTCCAACAGAAATGAGTACCAGGAATATTCCCCTGGGGCCAAAGGCAGCCGGTGCGTAGGGCTGACACCCTTACTACCTTCAAGCGCCGACTGTCTTGAAATGTGGGAGACTCAGCCTCCTGGAACCCACAGAGCATATCCAGGCCTGTAATGGGATTGCTTTACCTTTTACAGTCCATGATGGACTGACGTGTGACAAGCTGGATACTAAATGCCAAACAGCGTATGAGGTTTTTAAGTTATTCCTACAATTGACATTAATTTTCGACACGCTCAGGTCAAGAAGAACATATAGTCTGGTTACATAGTGTGCGCTATCACACAACCAGTAGCAGACTGGGTAAATGATTTCTTACGGACTGGTAGAGTAATGTGTACCAAATAATCATGACAATATCTGTAATGTCTTAGCTTGTTAAATGTTAATGTACAATGTTAATAAATCTCACAGCTGGTGCCAATAAATCACTATCATGCAAGTGGGTCTGAACGTAATGCAAAATAAGCCATGAACGTCTGGCCGACGCAATAGCAATTTACGAGGAGCTACTTCTACAAACGTCTCAGTCATTATTTATTGATATATAGGTCTACTGATTTATTCAGTGAATTTTTTTTCCTGAAATTACAAGACATAACAGAATTTCATATTCCTTCTACAACATGCAGGAAACTGTAGAAACTGTAGTCAAAAAGTTGCAAGAGACACAGGAAGTGCGCATAAAATTTTAGTCAGTCAAACAGCCTCCGACTTCCAGTTCTGCCAATATTCACTAATCGATTGGGGTTTTAAATCTACGTTTGAAAAATGTTCATTACACTCAGAACTGTGGCGTGATGCAGCGTTTTTACATCTCGATTTGGAATCAGCACACCAGGACTAATTTAAAAAATTGGTCACCGTAATGCGCTGACCTATAGACTTACAGTTAAATTGTAATATTCAGTTTTGTGAGAATTTTAACTCACAGAAAATCAGCCTTCCTCCTTAAAACGAAGGTATATATTTCACACCATAAATGCACGTAAAACTTCAATGAGGAGTCAACAAAATATGAAGGTTTTATTACCGGACATACCGTGCACCATGTTCTACACCATCCCTGTATTTACCAACTGCCGTGCACTAATCCGTGTTTCTTCACTCACTTATTAGTTCTTGCTCCTATGCGTTTCGGTGTTTATTAACACCATCTTCAGGGAGCTTCAATCCAGGTACAATTTCTGCAAAACACATCAACTCTTTGTGTGCATTTATCAGATAGCCATTAGTGCGCATAAACAGTTAGTTAATTTTTTGCGAAGGAACTGTAGGTGTAATGACGCTCCCTGCAGATGGCGTTAATAAATACCGAAATGCATAGGAGCAAGAACTAATACGTGAGTGTATAATCATAGTGTAGTGCATGAAAGTTGGTAAATACAAGGATAAATATCAAGGTTTTCCATGTAGAATTCATGAAGACAGTTTCATATTACAGAATTCGAGTTCCTCATACCTGATATTGTTAATGCCATAGTTAGGTAATGCAAATTCATAATACAATAACATAATTAAGTTTGGCTTAGAGGCTGGAGTGCTGGCCTCATATGCATTCGCAACGGAATCTGATTATATTCGTATTTGTATTTTATTGTTGGCAGATATATTACAGAAAATTATCGTTTACTGCTTTATTACTGCTGTAACGCACTTTACATCATCATCATAATCATCATCACGTGTGTAATTACCTCACTGCTTAAATAAAGAATTTATTTAGTTTCAGTTAGTCTTACCTGACATCAAATCTGCTGCCACCGTCAATTTGTGCATACACTGAATTTTGAATGATGAAGAATTTCAGGGAATATAAAGTATTTAAAGAAGCGACTACGATGTATATATACATACAACACTTCACATTCAGTATCAACACGAAACCGAAAGCTAAATATAAATTTTATTGCAGCAACCATCTTGAATTTTACATTCTGAAAAAGATATTTTTTTTTGTAATCTACACTCCCATACATTAATGTCATCAGTGCCGTTCCCACCTCAAAAGTTCGTTCTTCCGCTATCTTGTTATCCTCTATTTAACAAATAAGAAAGTACGATTTCTTTTTGACGTTTTGCCGACCGTGCATCTCAGTATATTTACCTCAGTAATTAACCAACTTGATGCACAAAATTTTTGTTTTACAATAAGTTTATTTCATGCCTCTACATGTTTCGAGCACATGTGCTTATCATCAGGAGGTCAAAATTGCATTACACAGCCTATAGGTGTGATGAAACAAAAATTTTGTGCATCAAGTTGGTTAATTACTGAGATAAAGAAAGTAGGAGTCTTCGGCGGTCTAACTGTCATCACATGACAACCTCCCAATTGTTTCAAAAGCTTAAATGCAGGTAATTCAGGCAGGCAAGCTTTAGTAGCTGCTACTAGGGAGATTGGACTGGAAGTAAGTGCTGATAAAACTAAGTACATGGTTATGTCTCGAGATCAGAGTGCAGGACGAATTCACAGTGTGAGGATTGATAATAGTACCTTCGAGAGGGTGGAAGGGTTTAAATATTTGGGAACAACTTTAACAAATCAAAATTGTATTGCGGAAGAAATTAAGAGCAGATT
>Ga0123352_10020613_pt1 | contig 10507 bp, 7 predicted proteins | sample TergutLab28metaG_FD_89700 | JGI IMG/M metagenome (GOLD analysis project Ga0123352, IMG submission 89700) | Labiotermes labralis P1 segment gut microbial communities from Petit-Saut dam, French Guiana - Lab288 P1 | ecosystem: Host-associated > Arthropoda: Insects > Digestive system > Gut ... | reverse complement strand
TTATAGACACAGGGAAACCAAGAAAAACCTGTGTCGAGGTGGTCGGTCGCAGGACCTTCCGAATACTGACTTCTAGCCAGCAGTCCGGCATCTAAAGTACAAAAAAACAGCAATGCACACACACAGTACAACAAATACACATAAGATAACTACAAAAATACACACGGCCAAACAACAACAATTACACACAAGACAACTTAAAACTAGCAACAATACACACGATACAAATTAGAATTTTACAACATGTACAAAATGTAAAAACACCCAAGTAAGACAGTACTGTGTTCAGTTCCTTGTAATTTTTTTCAATCATTAATTCACTCACTCTTTCAACACAGTCTTTCACTTCTCATCAATTACTACCCCTGTAAACCTTTTCCATAAAAACTCGTCCCCCCCTCATTATACTGCACTTCACTTCGCCTCATTCCACTTCATTTTGCTTCGTTCACTTCACTTTATTGTACTTCGCTACCCTCCATGTTAGATAAATTTTCACTTCACTTTAGACTTTTCACTTCACTAGACTCCGCTTCTCTACACTTTTCGATGATTTCCAGCACACTTCACTTCCTTTTAATTCAACTCAATTATAACTTTCCCTGCCCTCTTTTTAAAAGTGATTGGTTTGCAGGGGAGAATATATATTTGTACTATTTTGCGTACAGTACAAATATATGTTGTCACTGAAGGATATCAAATGTATAAGGGATGCACGAAAACTGAAGAAATATTAAGATTACCAAATATAAAACCACCTGGTAAGGTAGATCCGCGATACGTCACACGACATGAAAAAAACGAGCTACGCGTAAGGAAGTATATTATTAAAATTTGTCCTATACTTCTCCTTGTGTTATTTGTCGGCGTAATACTTCCATATCACAGCATGTTCTCAAACTTTGTTGAACTGTTTTTCTCTTGCTATATCAGAAATCAATTCCTTACGCTGATGGCATTCAAATTCGTATTACTATAGCATTTACACGTTGCCAGTACCAGGAATTTTAGGCTCGTTCGCAAAATTACAAAAAAAAGGGTTTAGTTTCGTCATGTCTGTCTGTCTGTCCATCCCTCCTTCCTTCCGTCTGTTTGCCCGCATGGGATAACGTAGCTCTCACTGGACGGATTTTTCAAAATTTAATATTTGGGTATTTCTCTAAACCCTGTCGAGAAAAGTGTCTTTAAAATTGTAAAAGAATAACAAGTACTTTACATGAAGACTAATATACATTTTTGATCACATCTCGGTCAGTTCTTTTTAGAACGAAGAATGTTGTAGAGGAAATTAAAACACGCATTCCGTACCCAGGAATTTTTATTTCGAAAATCGCGTCGTTTTCTATATAATGTGGAAAAATAATGTTGAGCGGGTTAGGACACAGGATAATATGGCGCAAGCGCGCTGCATGCTGGGTAACTAAGTCTACACACACACACACGCACACACACACGCTCACGCTCCACAGCAACTATGGCTGCACGAACGCGCCCCAACGTTACGTTATACGCACAGTGCCTGTCTTTCTTCAGATTGTGCACGTTTTAAGTAAATTGATTTTTGAACCCTATATACTGGACTCTATGTACTGGACAAATATGGGAATTTTATATCTATGTATCGGATGTCTTGGACCGGATAAAATGAAGAACGGATTTGTAAAAAGGATAAAGCAGTCCCTTTACAGGCCTGGACAGGCCCACAAGGTTCCAGGAATTTAATGTTCCCAGATTTCGTGACAACGGGACAGGATGGCGGTAAGGTTGTCAGTCTTATGTACCGGCCGTCTTTACCCCCAGGAAATATTCCTTGTAGTCAATTCTGTTAGAGGCTGAGTCGACCCCTGGGCCACAGTGCGATCGGAAGGATTTTATGTCAATGAAAAATCCATTGCACAGCACCTTAAACACTGTGCTACCGCGGTCCCCAAACGGATTTGTAGACTAGATAATTTCCAACTGGACTGTGTCTTCACCGTTGTATTGTAGGCTTTATGACGACAAAGAATTTTAAGGGAAGTTTTCTTTGTGTTGTCACAATTTACACTTTAAACGCCAAGTTAAATCCCATCTGCCATCTGCTGGCATCATTAGGAGCTCACCATATTCTTCACTTTAGCAGGATACGGGTTAATATAAATCTACAACGCAAGGAAATTCTAAGTTAAACTGCTGGATAAAGTCCCGTGGAATATGTTTGGTTTTGATCCTGTCATGTCTGGGATTCTCAAATCGACGTTATCAATTTCCCGAAACGGCAAAATCTACAGGACATTTTCAAATATGAGATAAAATATGTGAAGAATAAAGATAGAAATTCTTGGTTTAAAATACATTCCGAACTATATTTAAGTAATCAGTGATAATACGTATGTTATTCAGAAAGTAAGTACCGTCTGCGCATATCTCTCGCGCATCCTCCAGACTGTCACTTTGCGCATGTTCAGTGACTTCCTCTACCAACTGAAAAGCCACAGACGCCATTTCGTGAAATATGTATTATGTTTATGTTTGTTCCTGTGCGTTAAACCTTTTTAAGACAATTAAAGGGGCCTCCGACTGTGAAATACGGTCTGTAAATCGTTTTTTGAACGCTAGGAATGTGCTACCAAATGAGATTCATCACCAGATCTGTCAAGTGTATGGTGAAAATGCGGTGAGTGATGGCATGGTTAGGAAATGGGTTTGGATGTTCAATGAAGGACGAGAGAACGTGCACGATGAGGCGCGAATTGGGCGTCCATCTTTGGTGAATAATGATTTGGTGCGTAAGGTCAACGAAAGAGTGCGTGACGACAGACGTTTCACAGTTCCTGATCTGTCTCTGTACATTCCTCATGATTTCAAGGACTCTACTCTACGACATTGTCGATAGTGGCTAACATCGCAGGCGGCCGCATTCTATGAGGAGGGTATACAAAAACTTGTGCCCCGCTATGATAAGTGCCTCAATAATGACGGCGAATATGTGGAAAAATAGTTCGAAGAATTTAGAATCTGATAACAATAAAATTTTGTACGTAACCTTAATCCTTTTTTTTTACAGCGAAACGGTACTTACTGTCTGAATAAGCCTCGTACAAAACATTCTATACAGTGTCTTATCTGTGCTCTTCATTAGCCTCTTAACACAATGATTTGTGACGTGTTTCCACATTATTGATTAGCTTGCCAGAAAAGATTTTCATTTATTATTGCTACAAGTAATTGTAAATACAAAATGTTTAAACATCTTCGCTGCAAATTCTCACACACCAATCAGTGATGTCTTACTAAGGACCAGTATAAAACATAAAGAGGCAGTTGGTTGCCAGGTACGTGGGCCTTCATAGTAGTTGCCTTACAAAGAGAACTGACACACTCCATTCCATGCTATGTGAAATTACACACACACACACTGCACTGATCTCCGTATAACTCTCCCTCCAATATAGGGATACGTACAATCGACACTAACCACTGTATTGCATGTTCGGTTCTATTTATTTAAACCCCAACCTATCTAATTTCTTTGCTCATCCTCTCAATTCACACAAAACGTTGCTATATATATACAGCTGGGTGGTAAGGACTAAAGCGGCGTGGGTGACGACCAATACCAGTTTCATACATGGTTGGACGTTTTGGTTTCTAGATTATAATCACACATCCTTTTAAAATTATATATAAATATAAGACAAGATATTGCCTTCATTTTATATACGAGGATTTTTTAAATTTACTTGTGTTTAGGTGCGTATTCTGGTACTAACTTCTATACACACACACACACACACACACACACACACACATACATATTTCCAGACGTACACACTACAAACATACATATATATATATATGCATACATACATAATTCATACGTATATACATACATAATACATAATATACGTACATACACATACATACATAATACATACAAACATATATACATACATACACATACATACATACACATACATACATACACATACATACATAATACGTACATACACATACATACATACATACTTACATACGTACGTACATGCGTACATACGTAATACACACATACATATATACATATATAATACATACATACACACACACATACATACATACATAATTCATACATACACACACATACATACATATATAATACATACATATACATACATACACACATAACACATACATACACACACATACATACATACATAATACATACATATACATACATACATAAATACATACATACATACACACATACATACACACATACATACATATACTTGCGTACATATATTACATATAAGAAAAAGAACAAGAACTGAAGTAAATATCTAATATATTATGCAAGGAAAATAATTTTATAAATTCAGAAAAACGTAACACTCTGCCAACATGCAAACAACAAGTCTTTATATACATGCAAATAATACTGAAAGCATCATGACAAAAATGGTCAATGCAATAACTGTACATTTTAAGAGACAAACACTCGTATCTTAATTCAAGTTGGTTTAGCCGACGTGTGGAAAATTCATACGACTGATTCACCAATTTCCATCACCAATAAAGAAGAAAGACTGTAAGTCCGTGGTGTACTGGGAAGTAAAAGACGAGAGAGGAACAAAATTTCACAATATAAACACAATCATTTTCTTTGAATTAAAGTATAAATTCTTGCAGAAATACACCGACTCTTCGTAGGCACTTTCCGCCCACATACGTCACTACAAGGGCGGAGGTAGGACCTTCCAAAGAAACAATGACAAATCTGTACCAATCCACGCGACGCCATATCGCTAACAATAATACGCACTAACTGCGTCTTGAGAACAGCAGTTTGTGCGTAATTTTGTTTAATCACGTAACTAAATTTCAATTAATAATTAAAAATACACTACGATTAATTTTTCAGTAACAAAAATTACTGTCCACTTCTATAATCGTATAGTGGAATTGGTATCCCAGAGACTCTCAGTTGTACGAAAAAGATCCACTAGTACATAAAACACTTTGCTTTTGAGCATATTAATTACAGTAATGTGGTTGGACCCAAAGAGCTTCTTCTCATTTGAACTCTTGTGAACATGGTTTAAGGTCAGTTAATGACCCAGGCGTGGGGGAAGACTGACGTCGTCGGTGATGTAACGAGAGTGTACTCCAACTTTAACAAAAAGTGATTATCCTAACGGAAGTTGAATTTCGTTTGACAAGCGGGAACATCAAGTCTACCACTTTGTTCAAAGTTATACCTCTATTTTCGATGCCAAATATGTAAATTAAAATTACCACGAACAAAAGAGTTTCCCATGATTCAGGCATTTACAAGTTTTATAGAACCTATATATTCTAATGGCAACTTTAAAGGTATCAGGAATATATTTCCTGAAAATTCAAATACTTTTGAATGAATTTTAATTCTTTTGTGACCATGCACTGATGCTCCACTATGGGAATATACCAACAATTGCATATGAAAATATGTGAATTTATTACATTATAACCATTGCGAACTTCGTAATGTTTCGATCTCACCTTCTGTTGACATCTTCAAGGAAGATTTTAAGTAGGATTTATTACAAAGACAACAAAACCGAAGTACAAATATAAACTATTAATTTTTTAAAATTTGATTCAAAATAAACGTTAAAGCATAAAAAAGAGATAAATTATTTGTGCTAAATTTAAATTAGTAAGAAGAATTCACGTGATTGTGTCCATCACACTGCAAGGGGAGGGGTGGTGGTGCAGTGCTTGCAGCCGGCCCAGTTTGAAGGAACATAATCATTCACACTAAGCCAAGAGATTCTCATGCAGTCAATGAAACGTCATTTTGTTACAACCGAATATTCATTATTGAATTTCATTCTTTAGGCAAAATGTTCCAATTTGTAAAATTCTCAGTATAAGCAGTCAAAATCTTCAATCCAAAAATAAATAAAATCATTTGCAGTTTACCATTTCTCGTATTGTGTGACCTTCAAAGAAAATAATATTTCTTATTTTAATTAAAAATTCCATTTTACCTGCTAACGTGGAGAATATGGTGAGCTCCGAATAATGCTAGCAGAGGGCAGGTGGGATTTAACCCGGCGTTTAAAGGGTTAAATAGAGTGCGAACTGTTTTTTTTAATCTAACAGAAAATTTTAATAAAATGAATTTTGTAATTCTCTTATAAACACCTCGTGACTAAAAATGAAACGTACTTTAAGTCACATGTCTACAATTTATTTCGCAGCCTAATACTCCTCCCACGTTCTTATTTTTATCACACGTGTTGGGACATCCATAAATTCCCTCAAATGAAAAGAATGTCAATAGATACTCCATGATAAAACTAAGGCTGAATTCTTCTCTACGCTCCTATAAATCACATGGCATATCCTATGTTTTAACCCCGTACAAACGTTACAAAAACTAAGGTTTCTGTAATGAAAGATTTAACGTGTATAGGAAGTGGGTTTAATCCCATCAATAAATTTTAAGTTAGAGAAAACAGAACAAGAAAGAAGAAATAGTTTCCTCCTCACATTACGATTATATCTCTTTGTAGGTACTTCATGAAAAAGGGTACTATGTTTAATAATGGATGATTTAGACGTCTATGAACGTGCGTCGTGTTTGGGTTTGGTAGAGGTAATAAGTATTTATTACATTCTTACCTTAAGTCTTGAACAAAAGGTCCATACAGCTTGGTTACTAAAACCGAGTTTCAAATTAGAGGCATTTTGATTAATGTCCTGCAATTGTGACGTCATACACGCCTTCCCATTAGAGCATAAGAGAATGTAATTTTTATGTCATCCTAATATGGATAGTTACCTCACATCAGATTTCCGAAATGGACTGTTAAGAAAAGATAAATTACACAATTATACATTTACAGTGAAGGTTCGAAACAAATATGTATGTAATTTGACAGATGAAATTACCAAAGCCGAATAAACAAAACCATAATGGAACAACGGAAATTATATTTCTGGCTAAAGCTTCCTTTGAACGCATTTAAATCAACTTTTGTATATTGTATTCTTTCTTTTGGGTGATTTCCCCGCGCCTGAATTTTATATGCCGACGTTTCGGAACACTGTCTGTTCCATCATCGTAGGCGGAGTAAGCTGCTTATATAGCCTATGAAGATGGAATATACAGAGCGTTCCGAAACGTCGGCATATAAAATTCATACGCTGGGGAATCACTCAAAAGAAAGAATACAACATTCAGAACAAGGCGAAAGTTTGAAATCAAGAACATAGGTTTAGTTGTTTGGAAACGGAATTTCGAAACTACATAGCCTAGATGTTTCAATTTGGTTTAATTTTAAATAATGTCAGATAATCAACGGGCTTAGCTGCAGTTCTTCATTTTGTGAACCTTCAACAAAGCAAAATGCCGTCTTTATATTCTGACTCATTCCATTGACGGTATAAACCCCAAGTAAGGTGCAACCTTATGCCATTACTCCTTCCCATTCCATTCACTGTGAAATCCTCAGGTAATACCAAAGGTTATCTCATTATTCCGTACAATTATATTAGTTTTACATTACTCTGTTATGCTCTGGCCTTTGTTTTTATTATTCTAGGTGTGTGTTACAGCAGCTCATGTGTACTTGTATGTACATTTCCTTGTGAATCTATGGATACGATATTCACCACAGTTTCTCTGAAATGCAAAATATTAGATGTACTTTGTGATACAAATAACTTTATGCTATAACAAATTATTTGCCAAAAGATATATTAATATGTTTTTTTCCCAATATATTACCAACATTTTTTTTTTCAGATTTCTTGCTATTCTCTTCTAGGTTTGTGCTACGTAATTTTAATCCCTTTGCGTTTATCAAATTTCATTTTCTCATAAACCTATAAAATACAATCCCGAAGTCGTTTTAAATAAACCGAAAGTGTACGTGTTAAAGAATATTTTTCAAAAATAATTTCGTATTCCCTTATGAAGTTATAAGACGAAAATTCATAAGGCCTAGATTTATACTGTATCCATAAAGCATTCTGTCAGGTATGGTAAATATGTATTCAAAACTGTTAGTGAGCCAGGAAGACTTCAGGCAGTAGTATAAATGATAAAAGAACCCTGCTGTTCTAAATTGTCTTTATTACCGCTTTCCAGCTGTCTGTTAGTCTAAGTTAATAGAACAAATTATCTGCTAGAAATGAAAGCAAAAAAAAGTTTCAAAATAACAGTAATAAACAGCGACGTTGATAAAAGCTGTACTTAGAAATCATAAGGTGTGGAGTAATAAATAAATCATGCTATATATAAGTGTAATAAGCGATAAACTGGTGTACAATACAAGCAATTTTCTTACAATTTTCTTCCCCAAAAAAAAACTCAAAAATTCCTACTTTCGAAACACACCCAGATTTATTTTCTTACCGGCTTGAATAATAAGAGGTCTTGGGGGGGAAATGTAGTCTAGTGTGGGCTGAATATTACAACATATTTTGGCTATTAGTCTCTGCTATTAATAACAGCTTGTAGGCCTCAAATTTTAGACAGGGACTTGTTTCACGTTTAGAGGATATATAGGCTTAAGAACTCCGTTTTGAAAGCAGTAGAGTCCAGCTGAGACGTGATGGCACACGGTGACGCACGGGAGGGGAATTGAAGGGGAAACTGGCGAATGGAGTGTGTAGCCAGTACTTTTCACACTACCTAGGAACATGGTGTATCCAGCATTATTACAGCTGATGCGCACACCTCGGCTGCCAGTAGTCGACTGAACTTAGGCCCTCGCCGATTTAAAAGGACTCGTCCGTTTCGTCGATAGATGAAATCTGTCCCCTGCGCGTGTGCCATCACATTTCAAACGCAGTCTACAAACACATAAACTGGTTGTGCTGAAGCACAGATGGTTCATCCGTGTGATGTGAAATTACACTTAGCTTTGTTCAAAGGTTATTTTCGTTTGCTTCAGCTGTTGAAGTGTTGGGCGCTGTGGTTAATATATAACAGCTTTAAACGTAAGAATGAAGCAAGAGCTGCTTCGGTGTTACCGTAACAACTGTAGACTACATTGTGCATAATATTTTGATACAATTCGAATAATCACACTAAGGTATATAAAAAAGATTTAGAAATAAACAAATTTAATTTAGTGCAGATATATTTCAAAAGTTATAAAAAAATCCGTAAAGACTAACACTTCTGGCGCTTTAGTTGTGTCTTCGGTCCTGAATTCTAAACTCGCAAATAAAGTAAAAAATTCGCTTCGAACGGAAACATATAAATTGTGAAGTACGTTTTATTTGACACAGGCTTATCTCCGTACCTTAGTAAAGACTTACATGTTAATACCTCATAAACGAACAGATTACGTACAGACTGTCAGCTATGTCTTCGGCCTCAGCTCTCCTAGCTGACGAAGACACACGCTCGCGCTCTCACACACACACACATACACACACACACACACACACATACACATACTCTCTATCTCTCTCTCTCCATTTGCTCTCTCTTTGTCCAGTATGAACAACAATCAAAGTCTCAATTCTTACCTCAGAGATAAGGCGTTTGTCGCCATTTTAGGGATCAATCACGAAGACTTACCACAAATTTACGTGCGTCTTATAGTCAAATCTATCTCTTTCTTGTCACGTTATTAACCTTTTGGCGCCGGAATTATTTTTTTAATTTTAGCACACCCTGTATTTAAAAAGTGAATAATACAGGAACCAAATATGTTAGAATTATGAAACAAACTGCATTTTGAAGAGAAAAAGACGGAGAGTATATACCATGTTTAAAATATTCAGTACCTATATTTGTTGAATGTATAAAATGCAACTTTAGAGGTTAGCTGTTCGGTACGACCACTATAGTTGATATTAGACGTCAAAAGGTTAAGCAAAACCGAAATTTATCGACAGACAGGAGTCCCAAACCTGTAATTTTTCACAAATCTTTCCAGTGGGAGTTCGCTTTTCTATGCGCACAGACGGACAGATGTATCGAGGATAACTATCACCTTCTCGCAACAGCTTTCCTTGTACCTGTATCGGGACAAAATACTTATTTTTGTAAGACATGGGGATGATTGAACATCCAGGAACTTCATGATCTCTGCTCCTCACCAAAAAATTGTCAGGTGGTCAAGTCGAGAAGAATGATAAGGGCTGGGCATGTGGTAGGTATGGGGGAGAGAACGTTGCGTACAGGATTCTGGTGAGAAAATCTGGAACCACACAGAGACTACTTGTAAGGCCATGTGTAGATGGGAGCATAGTATTCAAATGGATCTTCAAGAAATATTATGGTTGGGCATAGACTGGATTAACTTTTTGACGCCTAATGTCAACTATATTGACCGCCTCTGTGGTCTAGTGGTCAGAGTTTCTGGCTACAGATACAGAGGTCCCGGGTTCGATTCCTGGCGCTACCAGATTTTCTGAGTAGTAATGGGTCTGGAACGGGGTCCACTCAGCCTCGTGAGGTCAATTGAGGAGCTACTTGAATGAAAAAAGTAGCGGCTCCAGGTCTAGAAAACAGAGATTA
>Ga0123352_10020612_pt1 | contig 10507 bp, 5 predicted proteins | sample TergutLab28metaG_FD_89700 | JGI IMG/M metagenome (GOLD analysis project Ga0123352, IMG submission 89700) | Labiotermes labralis P1 segment gut microbial communities from Petit-Saut dam, French Guiana - Lab288 P1 | ecosystem: Host-associated > Arthropoda: Insects > Digestive system > Gut ... | reverse complement strand
TGGGGACCCGTTGCGCTGACCACGTGACACCCCTCTATCCGCAAAAGTTGGCACTAACTTCGCCGACCGGCGGCGGCCGCTCTGTCGGTATAGTTCGCGTGCGGACTAAGGCCACGGAGTTGGAGAAAGTCGTACGAATATAGAATATATGAGAGTATGAATTATGTGCCTCATTTCTTAAAAATAAGCAGCAGACCTTGTGGACTTGAGATCGACGTGAGATTGTTATGTATGATTAACTTAAAACCGGTTTAGACAATGCAATGAGATTATAAAATGTCAAACGTGTAGTTATATCTGGAAAAGATTGTGCGTTTCTTATACTGTGTATAATAATAGCAGACGTAGACGTTTGCGAGGTTGCGGGTTTATGGCGCGGTGCAAATGAGGTTCTCTCATTTCCGGGATATTATGCAGCGTAGATTGATAGGTGGCTACCGACTTTTCGGGAACATATGGTTCCCATCTTCAAGCACCATTCTTTTTGAACTGTTTGACCTTGAAAATTGGAAGGATATGTTATCCCGAAACGTCGTTAGCCAACTACCAACTTATACAGCGTAACATCAGAGAAGAGTGAAGGTATAAAGACGTAAAATGTAGCTCTTCAGACGATTTACTGAGGGCCTTCACCCTCTGTATCGATTCTACGGAAAGAAGTCCCGTGGATGGTAGTGATGACACAGCTCGAAGATGCTCACCGTCTGCCCACACTGCATATTTCTGCCATAGCCTTCTTTTACTGAGGCTACTGTAAGTAGACATCGACCCTATGACCAAAGGTGCACGAGCCCAGTGCACTGTGTCCTGAACCACATTGCACCTCTGAATTTAAATACACATGACACAAACGTGGGTTTTGAAATTAAAGTCGGCATTTCTAAAATCATATAATAAATAGTTTGGTTTACGTGCATCTTGCTATGCAATGGCCCTCTTTCTGATTTCTTGTACTGGGAGAAAAGTTTGCCTCTGCAGGATGCGTAAAGTTTGAATGTTAAAGCAGGCGATATGCATTGTAAACAATTTTCTTTGGGGTTATAAGATAAAAGAGTATCAGGCTTACTAAAAGGAGGAAAAGGGTATAAGAACAGGGAAAGAAAGGAAACTCAAATTATTATTTTTCGTAGAAGTGCCACACATACGTCTGCGTAATGTATTTCTCTCAAATCTATCTCATTACAAGCCTGGACCGGCCTTCAGGTATCCGGAAGTTGGGGTTCCCAGAATTTCTAGAGAGTGGGTACATGAACGAGCTAAAGTTGTAAACCCTACCACCCCGGGTATTCATTTCTGTTAGAGGCACAGTACGGCCAGAAGGATAAAGTGAATAATAAAATCTCATTGTCCCCATCGGGAATCGAACCCACGACATTCCGGCCTCTAGCGCAGTGCCTCAATCAACTGCGTCACCGCGTGGCCCCTGATATGTTTCTGTAATCTGTGATTTGTATTTCACTGAGGATCGCGTCAGGACCTCATCAACCTAGTTTCTTCGGGGGGCCGAGACTATATGCCGGGAAGGTACAGTTGCCAGATATATTGTAACCCAAGAGCTCCTTGCATATTCGGTCATTTATATCACTAAAAGCGGCCTTCTTGTCACAATTAGTGCACTTTTCCCGTAATAAGCTCTACTCTCTCTTCCAGGCTACAAACTTGCCATGTGATGATATTCCAGCGTTTAGCTCTCCTTCCTCGCACCTCATCGGAATCAAGTCAAGGTCTGCTAACCATAGAACAGCGGTTCTTGAAATATAAGGCATTTCCATTGCTGTAGAATTCACGGTCTGTAAACGACATCATGCAGCTCAGTAACAATGCAACCAATATTTAATCTACACTGAAAGGGAAGCAATGAAAACTCGTACCGTCACTGACAAAATTCTGTTGCCCAAGAAGACTGAGGAAACCCAGGAGAACTTCCGAGTCACGAGGGTAGAGGCATCAGTTCAACTTCATTCTTTACTGCAAATGAAATGTGTATCCTTTGTTTTTCTACAATTAACACTAACATAAAAACAGATCTTAAAACAAATAAAGAATGAATTATGACACCAGTACGATAAAGAGATACTTCTCCAGGGCGTATTTAGGAGTGAAGAGTCTCGATTTATTGCATCACATAAGGTAGTTGCAGAATTTGAAAACGAGTTTTAAATTTCAATGATACAGACTTAGGAAGAAGCTTTAAGGACTCTTCTTCAACTAACTGTTATGAGCCAGGACTTACTTAAAATTCATTTTCGCTTACTCATATTCCCCGCGTCTTTGTTTAATTACTCTCGGCCCATTAAAAAAAAAGTCTTCAACCCAGATATGCAAGCGGTTTATAACTACATTTCGAAAACTGATATTTTGCGTCCGAAATATGTCGATAGGCATCTCTGTAGTAGGGTACCATAAATCAATAACTGTTATTAGTAATTGTAATAAATGTTGTCTTAAATTGAAAATTATTAAATCTAATTTTATTAGACTGCACATCTAATGAACTGAATTAGAACATCTAAAAAATGTGCTTTTAAAATTTTTTTCTTATATTTCACAGAAGAACATATTTTTCTTCCGTGCCTTATATATTTGTTTTAAAATCTGGGCCTATATTTCGTCAACGATATATTGCTGGACCATATAGAAATATTATGCACCACTAATTAAAAAACTGTCCACCACGTAGTTTTCACCATTTGTAAGAAACTAAATGTACATTTAAAATGTGTACTCCAGTGATATGAAATAATAAAACCGACAAGGTAAAACTTAATAAATTATAAAAACACTAATTAGTATATTCTATAGTTTTCGGCAGCCTACTCTTCTCTAGTCTTTATCTTTTTACTCCATTTCGTTTTATGTGTCTTCATGTGGGCTGTTTTTCCCGGAAGTCTTATGTATAAAAAATTTATATATGACAGTTATGCGTATTGTAGTTACCTAACCATTGTAAAGATTCCAAGAAGACCAGATATTTGAACTGAATGTTGAACACATTAACTGCCCTTTAATTTACCATGAATTGTGATACAATATGTTCCATGGAATACGTTAAAGAACACTGCTTTAGTGAGAGAAGAAACTGCACACTTCGTAACCCACTATTGTGTATGTATCGGGTCAGTGATGATAATTAATTGAGTTTTAGGATGACACAGTTGAACTATTAAGAGGGGGTGCTGATACGTCCTTAGCCCGACCTACTTCCCTATGTCGTAGGAAGAAATCGATAGTGTCTTTGGAAAGAGGGTTCTGTTCATGTGCCGAATTGCAAGTCTTTTCTTGTTACAGAGGCTGAAAGAAAGCATGTTAGGCGAATGCGTCCGATTTCAGCAACATGGAGACGCGAGTTATCATCAAGTTTTTTTTCCTGCAAGGCAAGGCGCCGAAGAAAATTCACGCCATTCTGACAGAAACATTAGGGGAATATGCATCATCGTATGCCACCGTCAAAAATTGGGTGGCTCAGATTAAACGTGGTGATTTTTTCACCTGTGATGCGCCTCGTCCTGGATGACCCACAACAGTGACCACCCGGGAGATTATTGATCAAGTTCACGAACTAATCTTGGGAGACCGCCGGATTTCGGCTAAATTACTAGCTGAGCAACTGGGCGTCTCACGTGTGCGGGTTGGGTCCGTCATTCATGAAGATTTGGACATGCGGAAGCTCTCCGCGAAGTGGGTCCCGAAATACCTGAACGCGGATCAAAAACGTCAACGGTGCCATTCTTCTCAGCAAATTTTTTATTTTTTTTCGGCGCGATCCAAACGATTTCCTCTCGCGATTGGTGACCATGGACAAAACTTGGTTATATTACTATGACCCGGAGACAAAGCAACAATCTATGGAGTGAAGGCATAGCGGCTTGCCCAGCCCCAAAAAGTTCCGAGTGCAAAAATCCGCTGGAAAAATTCTCGCCTCGATTTTTTGGGATCAAGACGGCATCCTCCCCATTGATTATCTTCCAAAGGGCCATACTATCAACGCGGAGTATTACTCATCACTGCTGGTGCAATCCAAGGATATTTTGAAGGAAAAACGGCCATGCAAGGGGAGTGACTTGCAAAAGTTAGAGTAACGGGTTAAGAAGTGTATTGAGCTTTTTGGGGAGTATGTTGAATAAATCCCGAGTTTGGTCGCTGTAGCTTGTTTCCTTCCTGGTCGGGCTTAGGACTCAACAGCACCCCTCGTAAATGAACTGGAAGAATACTATAGAACGAACTACAAGGTTACAACGCAAATACCTAACCGTTAAGGAGAAGAAAAAAAGTAAGCGATGTACTGTAAAATTTGAAATAATATTTGGTTTAGGAAATACGGAATGAGCACTGTATAATGTTTATAGAATGAGTCGTAAAGGCTGCGTACTGCAAAAAACGTGTGTTCGCACAAAGAGCTGACCCCGTTTGACTCAACCAATACACATTTTACTGGATTATTTGGTTTGATTTTATAACGTAAGAACTTGCCTTTTCTCAATCTCAATGAAACTGAAGCAAACTCGTCAGACTTTGTATTCTTTATTATTCTTTAGGTCATTTTTGTAATTGATATTACCTTTGTGTATTTTACATACATCTTTAATGTATTTTTTATGTAAAAGTGGGAATTCTCCAACTTATGGCTTTTAGTTGCTGTGTATGTTCCCCTTCTATTATCATGTCCTGATGTACAACCGAACCTATGGTCGAAAGTAGTTGCTATATAATGAAATTGCTGGCTAGAAGTCAGTATTCGGAAGGTCCTGCGACCGGCCACCTCGACACAGGATTTTCTTGGTTTCCCTGTGCCTAAAAGCAAATGCTGAGATGGTTCCCAAGATTCCAAGTTGCCACTACATGCTTCTCATGTAGCCCTTCCGACTTAAATTTAGTAGTAACCAATTTCATATTTTGTGTAAATGTAAAATAACCACTGCCACCGGGTGACAACCCAATCGCAGTTAATAATAATAATAATAATTATTATTATTATTATTAAATTGTGTGTTGGTTGCGAGTGAAAGATACTGATTGATACTGTAAACTCGTCAAAGTTACAATGATATCAGCAACCAACAAGATGCAGCAAATTTTGTTTTAGTAACTCTTTTAAGCTTGCTCTACATGTTTCGGGCGACAGTTTCGCCCATCTTCAGGAGCACTTTGACTGTATATATACAGCGTTTTGGAACCATGTACCAACTTTGCCGTCTGCTGCCGACCGGTGAATGTGTCACCGGTCGGCAGCAGACGGCAGAACCGGTATATTGTTCCAAAAAGCTGTATATACAGTCAAAGTGCTGCTGCAGATGGACGAAACTGTCGCCTGAGACATGGAGAGCAAGCTTAAAGGAATCAATAAAACAAAATTTGCTGCATCTTGTTGGTTGCTGATATCAATGTACTAGTGATGCACGGTCACACAAACGTCAAGTTTGTCAAAGTTAGTAACAGTGAAGATTCTTTTTAATGAATTATTTCTTTTAATTTGTTATCGACAGTGTTCTCTCCACTGTCCAGGATGTCAAATCTGACCTTCCTGGCGATTGCGTAACTAACCCTGCTGAAAGGTCGTAGACAGCCTAAAGAAACTGAATTTACACGTCATCAGAAATTCTTGCGTCATCATGGAACACGCGTGTAGTTAACATCTGAGCTTCGATGTCGGCAAAAACATTGAAGCTACCGAAGAAAAAGCGATTGCCTAGAGCGGTGTGAGCAAGGTACCAAGTCCCGAAGAAGTGGCCATAACTTGATTACTGTCACATCATGGGACAATCGTCTGTAACCCGTACATGTGCACAAATTCACGCGCCAATTCATGCGCTTTATTCATACCATATGTGTATTAACTGAATATGCAATCTGCACACACGCAACTTCCTGAAGCATTAATGTAGTTAATTTAACAAAGTTTATCCCCGTTGTGCTTTTTAGCAATGAGAAGAAGATGCAATTCAGTCAACTACATGTTTCGGTCTACAAGACCATCAGGTTGAACACAATAATAAAATTATTTATATATATATAAATTATATATATTATATATACACACACCGTCTGTGCATATATATATTCTTTTAAAATGTGTATTATATTATTTTATGCTTGTGTTCACCCTAGTGATGGCCTTTTAGGCCGAAACATGTAGTTGAAAATAATAGAATAAACTGTTTGTTTAGACTGTATTTATCGTAATTGAGATTAATGTAGCGATTTTTAATGATTTTAAGGCGTCTGCATTATAAGTTTCTCTAAAATTTCAATATTGAATTAATGTAGTTGGCGATAATAGGAGCACTGAGGCTGGCGTAGAAACGTCGCCACGTGTCTATTCAGTTAAGAAAAGTAGACTGTGTTTTAATAATTGCTGGTTTTGATACAGTTGTTGAAGCAGCTTTGGTTCGAAAGTCAGCCAGTTTTGCAGCGAAGATGAATGTGTTTTCACGGGGGTGGTTTTACGTTATTAGCCCCTACTCACCCCCTGTTAAATTATCCAGACAATATCTGATGACTACTTGACAAGCTGTTGGCGAACAAATCAAACAGCGAAGCGTGGTACTGGTATGACTGTTTTACGCAATTGTTTTAGTAAACGCACATTCGTACAGAAGGCATGATCATCTCCTTAGTGGAGAATTGCATTAGACGAACACATATTGAACTAAAGAAATCAGCTACAGGAGTGTTTAATAGAAGACGGCGAAAAAAAATGACAAGGCAAAAAGACGTTCAACCAGAGAAATAAAAATTTTGGCCGTATCGGTAAAATCAGGAGTTTCTTGGCGTTACTAGAAGAAGCAATCGAGAACATGTAGCATAAATGAGGACTCATGAGGATGGAGAGAAATCACAAACTGGAAGAGCGGCTGATAAGGCTGGGCTTGGAACTGGCAGACAGAATGAAGTTCTCTTAGTAATTAACCAACTTAATGCACAAATTCGTGTCTTGTAATAAGTTTATTAAATGCCTCTACATGTTTCGAACACTGTGTGCTCATCATCAGGAGGTCAAAATTGTATTATACAGCATCTGGTATCGTCACACTCTGTAGGTGGCCGTCCGGTGCGCAGGTTGGGAGAGGACTCTCTCAACCTGTGCACCGTCCTCTCTCAACCTGTGCACCGGACGGCCACCTACAGAGTGTGATGATACCAGATGCTGTATAATACAATTTTGACCTCCTGATGATGAGCACATAGTGCTCGAAACGTGTAGAAGCATATAATAAACTTATTATAAAACAAGAATTTGTGCATTAAGTTGTTTAATTACTAAGATTATACTGAGATGCACGGTCAGCAAAACATCAAAAAAATGAAGTTGTTAAACAACCACTGTTACGGTGAACAGACTCCTTTCCTCGAACGTCGTATCTTTTGTAAGTCAACGTTTGATGTCTGGGCTATCTATTATTATATTGCTGAAATGTACCAATTTCTAAGTCTAATTATTTCCTATGCCTACTGAAGACCTTCAGTGCCCATTTCTACTCGTATCAAATGTTTAAACACGTGTGATTTAAGTGCAAAGCGCTTCTTCAAACCGAACGCATTGGTGCGTTTAATATCACGGGTTTTATTTTCCCGAGGGGTTGAGGTTGTACTGGTTGTCGTAGTTATTAAGACATATTTGAGAATAGTATTTTCAAACAGATCATGAAGACGTAACTTCACGCCCCTCCAAATTCTCCGTCAGGTATAGTTCGAGAATCTTGCATTCACGGCTGGGTTTGTTAGTTCATGAAACGCGAAACACAGCAGCTAACGGCGGCGTGTAGATTGGGCAAGTTGTGTTAAGTGTATTAACTGGATCGATAAGTAATGTCGTGATCACACAATGGGCCGGTGAATTGTAGAGTCAGTTGACCTGAAATGAAGCACAGCATGTGTTGTAAGCACTTCCACAAAATAGCTAAAAACGATTATTAGCTTTGTCATATCTCTCCCTTCTGTGTGTCTGTCTGTCAGTGCACACGGAATAACTTGGCTCCCACTGGACGGATTTTCATGAAATTTGAAATTAGATTATTTTTTTCGGAAATATGTCAAGAAAATTCAAATTTTATTAAAATAGGACGAATATAACAGGCAAATTACAAGAAGACATAAGTACATTTTTGATAATATCTCGCTGAATTCTACTTAAAATGAGAAATATTTCAGACAAAAGTTGTAAGGAAAATCAAAACATTTTATGTTCAATAAATTTTTTCTCGTAAATCGTGCCCTTTATGAGATGGTGTGAATAAATATGCTAGGGGTCAGACAGTTCAGGGATGACAATAGGTCTATAAAACGGGGCATGCGCATATCATGCTGGATAAGTAAGGCTACAGACGCTCGGAATATATAATACTTATTGGTTTTCCACGGCAATAATAGTTACGCGAACGCGCCTCAATGTTACTTGTGTACGTACATTGCCGGTCTTGTTCAAATTACGCTTACTTGTTTTATGTGTTCCAGAAGCGGACTACTGCATAAGCACTTCAGGCAGCTTTAACGTATCCTGTGCTGAGGCATCATGTTTTGCATGCCTGCGCGCTCGGCATACTGTTGCTAAAAAAAACGGCTGTCGTCCTTGCCACATCCCCACAGCAAGAACCCACTTAGTTCACCTCAGTCCTGCCGACGAGAAAGAATTTGCACTCTTTCTGATTTGCCATACCAGCTGAGTTATGCGTGCTCCGTTAAGTTATCCTAGGTTTTATTTTTCTTCTATTTCTTTCATAGTTCAGCAATATGTATATCACCGTGGGGCTTGCTGTTTGCGACTGGAGGAGAAGCCTTGACGAATTACATACACTTGTGGTTTAATTCATTAGTGTTCTAAACTCTACCGCATAACCAAACACGTGTAAGGACGCAATTTTGTATTTAGCGAACACACTGCACACATGACGCTCAAGTGTTGACATTGACATTGGCATTCTCCATGGCAACATTTGTTTCATGTTCCTTATGTTTACCCCAGATCAGTCGCAGAATAAAATAATGTGAAAGAAAGGACAAGAATGGAAGGAAAAAAATAAAGGACAGAAGAAAGTCCGGAAATTGCACTTATGTGTGCACTGAGTTCGCCTGCTGTCGGAATAAAATTATATTTGAATTTGAAGCCCTTACAGCATACGTAAAATTTTAGGTGTTGCTATTATGAATGCCACTATTACCACGCTGGACATTAGCTGGGAAATGGAACAGCCAACCACAATGAGGTGTGGCGGCGATCTCCTTCCGAATACTACTGCTGTCCTCTGGTGTCTTAAAAAAAAATTTGCTATTGCAAGCAGTCAGAACAGTAGAACATTGTCACATTTTTCAGTTTAGCCGAGGCAAATGAGCAGTTCGAAAACTCCATACAGAGGGCAACACTTGTGATTTTGGTCGTGTACCACTTGACTCGACAGACACTTGCGGAAAAAGAAAAGACTATATATATTAATGAAGAAAGCCGTACACAACCTACGAAGTTTGATAAAATAGAGTACATGTATCGGCTTATAAAGCCATCATCAGTTTCTTACTAGGAACACTAAAAAACACTTCATACTGCAATAGGTGCGAAATCACCAACTTTATATTAGAAAGGTATTTACAGCCAGCCCGTACTGTCGCGTACCGTTTTTCTGGTGGTTTTGAACCACACTTCACTAGAATAAATTAACGTAATGGTAAAGGTGCCCCTGTACACACTTGAAGGCATGTAGTGAGAGCGGAGGTGAAACTCCATTCATTCTTCACATCGGTATTAAATGGAGGTGAGTGGTCAACCTCATGCTCAAGCACCTTTACCCCCGGGAAAGAACCAACCGTGTACTTATTGCACAGGAAGCTGTTCTGGGCTTTTTAGAGAAGAAACACCTTTTTTGCCTCTGCCGGGATGCGACCCCCCGTATCTTCCAGTCTGTAGCCTATGATTTTCAACCCGTTCGGCACCCCGTGTATTATTTTATGTGTATTAAAGACGTAGTTTTGACCATAAACCCGCCGCCATGTTTCGAAATTTCCTCTTTTTTTCACTCTGGACTAATAATTATAACCTCCAGTCTCGCATTAATTTCTGGTTAACGATGATTTGTTTGGAGTTTCTTACTGGCATTTCAGCCGAGCTTAACAGTGTGCTGCTAAAATATGAAAGTGCAGGTAGGTCCTTAGCGGCAGCAACAGGGAAGACTGTGGGGATTTAGAGTCGAAACGATCGAACACTTTTATGTCGTTAATATCAGCCTCTAAACAGGTTGCATAACAACCCGGGCAGATAGTGGTCAGCTGAAAGTTAGTTTTCATGCACCCACAGGCGTTCTGTGCTACTTTCTACCAGGTGGCCGCCTAGAAGTTTCGTTATACTGACGTATTTAAAGGGAACCACTCTTATTTTCGTACGGTTTTCCTTTCCGTGCGACCGCCTCTGTGGTCTAGTGGTCAGAGTTTCTGGCTACAGATACAGAGGTCCCGGGTTCGATCCCCGGCGCTACCGGATTTTCTGAGTAGTAGTGGGTCTGGAACGGGGTCCACTCAGCCT
>Ga0123352_10020608_pt1 | contig 10508 bp, 11 predicted proteins | sample TergutLab28metaG_FD_89700 | JGI IMG/M metagenome (GOLD analysis project Ga0123352, IMG submission 89700) | Labiotermes labralis P1 segment gut microbial communities from Petit-Saut dam, French Guiana - Lab288 P1 | ecosystem: Host-associated > Arthropoda: Insects > Digestive system > Gut ... | reverse complement strand
GTGTTAATGGTGAAATTATGAAAGGTGCAGTTAGTTTTATGATGCGATTAGAAATTTCATCGTACCCACTTGTATTTTTGGTCCTTAATGACTTAATAATTTTTTCAATTTCATAAGCAGAGGTATACTGCCAACTAATTTTTGGAAAGGGTCTTCTATAATTGTTTGTTAAATATGTAATTGGATTAGTCATACTTTTATTTATATGTTTGTTGTTGTCTGGATAGATAGAGTCTGCTATTGATATAAAGTAGTTGTTAAAAATAGTTGCAATTTTATTCTGATTTATAATTACATTATTGTTTACTACTAAAGATTGGATGTCAATACATGTGAACTTGAAAACTGTACTCCTGGCCCACAGTTCCTAATAGCCTACCCGGTGTATAATTTTCTTGCTTTGAATTCGGCAAAGTTTCAGGCCACTGTGACGTTGGGCAAAGTTCAGAAGATAAGAAATCCTACAGTGGTAGTTGCTGCATTTTGTTTTTAAAGAACTTTCTTAGTTACAGTGGTTAGCATTATGAAATGTTTCTTTGTACATAAAATTGTAGATTACAGTAGGGGTACCATGTTTGAATGAACATAAGTAATTCCATACAGTAGAGTCCTTGAGAAATTAGTAATTGCACAGGTAGTCAATGAATAGTGGTGGTTGTGTTGGTGGTGGTGGTGGTGGTAGAAGAGGTGGAGGAGGTAGAATCTGGAATCATTATTGATGGCATAGTTTGTTACATTATGTAGGCGAGAATAAAATAATTAACATCATTTGCTGAACAGCCTTTATGTTCAGTGAATGTGAGAAATGGACATTTGGTTTTAGTATTTTTTTAGGAAGATGACCACATGAGTGGCCAGAATATGTCAGTGGTTACTATTTAATAAAATTAAATTCATACACGCAAGTGAATTGCCACTCTTTTTAAAAATTAGTACATCTGATTAATGCATGGAATATGGAACATATAAAACTGGTACCAAAAATATTTGCATTATTCAGAAAGCTTTTACTATTGATGAAGTGGAAGTAATGGCTGTCAGATAATGAAGTGGCAGTAAAAACATTTTAGTAGCTAATAAATTGGATTTAAGCATAATTAAGAAGATCTTGTATTACACAAACATTGCCAGTGCCAGCTCCAATTGATTCAGGATATGACCAGAAATACATCTTTCAGCATACTTGGAATGTGTAATTTAGACAATAATCTGTGTTCAAAGGGTTAACCCAGGTTTTATTTTGGAAGACAGGTGCTGTGTGTTTTCCTGAAAAAGTCAGTTTGATCTGCAGATGTTAATTTCTTATGTTTTTCTAGTAGCAGAGAGATTTTTACATTATTTCTTGTCACAAAGAGATCTGTGTTTCAGCATTCCTCTGTGTGTGACTTAAGACATTTCTCTCAACAGCAGCTTGGCTGTTTCATCCATAGTGGTGAAATGGTGATATGTACATGCAGTGGCGTGAACATTTTGTTACTTCCATGGTATTGTTTCCTTCCCAGTTGCTGACTGATTTTGTCATTTCACATTGTCTAAAATGGATGATGAAGACAGACAGAAAATAATGAAGAATTTGGTGGAGCTTGTTGAGGAAACAAATTTAGATACACTGGTACCTAAACTGTGTGAAAGGGGAGTGTTTACTGATGGAATGATTCATAAATATATGGTAAGCTGTCTGTTGAATACGAAGGTGGGCTGAAAAGTTTTTCCTCCAGCTAGATAAAAAATGAAGGAAGGAAGATGTTTAAGTGAAACAAAAAAATAAATGTAACTTTAACCTTTATTTACAACTGTGCATAATCAATTTTCCACATAAAATCCTCCAACTTCAATACACTTTTGCCAGCATTCAACAAGTTTTTGAATTCCATCCTTCAAAGTCTTTTCCTTCCTCCCAAAGCCACTGGCATACTGCAGTTGTGACTTCTTCATCAGTACGGAGGTTTTGTCCCCAGAAATTTTACTTCAGTTTGGGGAACAAGAGGAAATCACTAGGAGTGAGATTCAGGATGTAGGCTGGATGTGGTAGCCTGTAAACCCCAAACTTGCAATGGTAGCAGTTGTGGCAGCACTTGTTTGAGGCCTCGCATTGTCTTGTTGAAGGAAGATGTAGTAAATTTCTGCCCCCTTTCTTGTGATGTGTTTTTGAGATTTTTTTAGTGTTTCATTATAGCATTTTGAGTTCACTGTAGCACCTTTATCCAGTCAGCAAGTGAGCACAATACCATCAGAGTTCCAGCATATGGTCAACATGACTTCCAGCCGATGCTTTAGTTTTGAATTTCTTTGGTGCTGATGATTCTTTGTGGTGATATTCCATAGATTGTCTTTTGTTCTCAGGATCATAATGATTGGCCCAAGTTTCATCACCTATCACTGTCCACCATAGAATTCCTAGCCTTCTTTTTAAAAATGATCCAGAAGTTCCCTTGAAACTGTTAACTCTCAGCCTTCATTTCATCAGTCAATTTTTTTGGCACCCACCTAGCATGAACATTTTGGAATCCAAGAAGATTGATAATGTGGCCCATCTTTAGAGATTCCCAGTTTAAGTGCAGTGTCTTTATGTCATTTCTTCAACACTTTGTTGATGAGACCTGTTGGAGTCACTGACCTCCCTGACCTTGCTGTATACAAACTTGCTTCCCCAACTTCTTGCTTAAACTTCTGTACCCAGTGTTTAACTGTGCTAACATCAACACATTTATCTCCCTATGCTGCCTGCATGCAGCAATGAAATGCCAATGGGAGGAATTTTTTCCGTAGTGAAGATCTGGATAACAGCATATGTTTTGAACCGAACATCCTCACAGCTCTTCCATCTTGACTGGCACTGAATCAAAGTTATGGATAGTTGTAGGTTCAAGGTTATGTATGGTGGAGGAGAGATATCACGTGACTGTGTGGAACTGGTTTTATCCAGGTTTCATTACTCCATTAAAAAATATGACAGAGGAGGAAAAATTTTCAGCCCATCCTCAATATATGACATATTTGTTAACTGCAATTGGGTTGTCACCCAGTGGCAGTATTACAGTACACATTTACACTCAAACAATACATAGAACAACACAAATAACAGCTAATTTGGAAGAGTGCGGGCCGTGCTCCATCTTTGCGAGTTTTACCCTGACATTTGCCTTACAACTGAGAAAAAAAAAAGTAAGTAAGGTTTCATATGTTCTTGGTGTTTTTGTTTAAACTGTGGTAGGTGGTATCATATTGTGGAGAGCACTTGGTGCAGGCTGCATCTTCAAGAGCAGGTGACCAGTAGTACAGATATAAGATTTGAGGATCTTGTGGTGGTAAGTATTAACAATGTCGTGTATTGGAGTATGACACCATATAGTCTGGTAAGCAGTTACTGGTGTCTTGGAAGAGCATTCTGTTTTCTGGAAGAGGAAGGTAGCACTTTTTACACTACAGGACCAATTTTAATGTTGGATTATTAATTTTTTCAGTATGCTGGCTTATTTTGTATTTAGTTTGAAAGAGTGCCCAAAATGCTTGAAACCTACTGCATGTGGCTTTTCTGTGAAATGTAGTTGCATGAATTATCGTCTCTCCATTCCATTTTATTTAGGCTGAGCTGTGAAGTGATTGCAAATCATTCTTTCAGTACATGCATTGTGTGGCTTATTTCTGAGAATAGAAAGAGGGATTAAATCATACTTCAAATAGTCACTGTGTTACTGTTCCATAGTTCCTGTCCAAGCGGTGCCATTGCCCATTGGCACAGTTCACACACACACCAGTCCAACAAAATATGAGTATCTACTCCACAAAGGAAACAGGTGCCACTTATGCCACTGTAATTGCTCCACACTAGCCTGCTTACCATCATGTAATGCACCAAAATATAAAATACAGGTGCTTATAATACATACTTTGTAGCCTGAATGTAAAGCAACTGCCTCTTTCCCATTGAAATGTTTGGAGAAAAACGTAAATTGATGTGAACACACAAATGCGCACCATGAGTTAGTCAAGAGACATTTACTTTATTGCAACTGATACTAAAAGTTCCACTGGAATACTGGGCGACTAATTTACCACATATCTTGAATCTAATCCGCACTAGTTTTTGCCGATTTCTTAAAGGGGGAAAAAGTTAGTTCGCGGTTCTAATCCGCACCTTTCCTTCAACCACCTTAAGAAGTTGCGCGGTGGGTGTCGGCTGCATGGAAAGCCGTCTCGGAGAGCATTATTGTCAGATCATTCAAGAAGTGTTGCATAAGCAATGCTTTGGACAGATCTGAAGATGACATTCTATGGGAAGACGATGGTGAAGATAAAGATGATAGTGACTGGGTGACGGATAACGATTCAGTTACGAGTGATGACGGCAAATATGATGAATAATAAATTATAAATATTATATAATATTATAAATAATAAATAAAATATATTATTGTATTGTATTGTTCTTACGGCACATACAGCAGCTCTATCATTTTTCCAAAATCCAGTTTATGACCATGAATCTAATCCACACACAATTCTAATCTGCATCTGATTTTTTAGCCCTCTGAAACTGCAGAAAGGGTGCGGATTAGATTCGAGAGTATACGGTATGTGCAATGGTGCTAATGCTTTGAGCATGATTATTGCAGTTTTCTTGGTGAACATACAAAAATATATATCATTTCACCTACACCATCATTGTGATTCACTGATGAGTCCAGAATTGTGGGTCCACAGTATGGACCTTGCTTCATGTCCCCCTTCTGAGTCCTAGAATTTGGAGGTGGTTTCTAGATTTATGAAAAATTTGTGAACCCCTCATCTGTGTGTGTGTGTGTGTATGTATACTTATGTATATTAATTGTTACAATAGGATAGAAACACTGAACTTCGTGAGAGGAAGCGAGATTTGTACATGGATCTCCAGACAAGAGGCCCAGAGGCTTATCAGAATATTATTGCTTCTCTGATGGTGACTGGACATCTGGATTTAGTCCGGCGACTTGAACCACATACTGATATAAGGAGTTACTATACAGAGCAACTTGTGCCTCAGCCTCGACAAGGGTACTGTCTCTCTCTTCATACTTTCATCTAACCTGCCAATTTATGACAACATGTAGTGTATCTGAGGGCACCAACATATTTACCTTGAAGACTGAAAGCAATAATTTGCTCTGAAAGTTTGTATTCACCCAAAAAACTGCATAGTTTCCTAATGCAAGTCACAGTGTGAATGTTGAATGTGGTGAAAACTGAAGCGTTTTATTTTGGTTGTGCTGATGAAACAAGCTATCACATTACAGGCCTGGACAGAAGGGCTGCAGGGGGTAGAGGCTTCCAAAATTTCTAGACATTGGGCACGTGCAGGTGGTAAGGTTGACAGTCCTACCGCTGGCTGCCTTTACTTCCAGGATATATTCCTGGTACCCATTTCTGGTAAGAGGCTGAGTCAATTCCAGGGCTGTAGTGTGTGAGAATTAAGTCCATGAAAAATCCCTATGCCCTCACAGGGAATTGAACTCGCGACCTTCCAGCTTATTGCACAGTGGTGCAGCCAACTGTGTCACCGTATATCCCTTTGCTGATGAAATGTGCTATAAAAGCTATTTGTATAGCACTAAACGTTTTGGAGCACTATGAATATTCATATTTTATTTTCAGTGCACAGGGTGGCTCAGACTGTGATTCATGTATGTTGTATTCAAAAGGTGCCTGCTTTCGGTTTTGGTCCAGAGAATTGCCACCCTGACTGAAGCATTTTTACAGTTACAGTGTATCAGAGTGTTCCACAACTGCTTTCACATACTGATGAGTTGTTTAGCCACTCTTTGGTCTGTGCTTTTAATGTAATGTTTTCCTAAATCATACATAAAATAATTTAGTTTTTTCTTTTGGGTCTGAGAAAGAAAACCAGTTTGAACCACTTATGGTTTCTAAAATAGTGTTTTCTTACAAGGGTTCCGCAGAAATATGAGTAGGGGTTTTGCAAGAAACTGTGGAGTGCATAAATTGGTAAATAATATCTTGGACTACTGTCAAAAATTTTGAATTTGTATGCTTAAGTTGGCAGTACTGGAGTAATATGTGTGCGCTACTGACTGCCACTGTTTTATTTTTTTTTTAATCATTTTCTATTTGTGGTTACACTTAATTGTACTGTGTCTGTGTGTGTTTCATATTGTTACGGAGTTGCCTTACCAGTGATGACAGAAAGGCTCCCTCCCCACTGTTACCTTTTTCTGGCCTGTAAACATTTTTATAGACAGGGGTACCTTGAGATAGGAAAAAATATTTTAGGCATTCCTCCATGGAAGAAATGTTGGGAAACACTTTTCCAAATGGTGGATTGGAGTGCTAATTGTGGTGGTAATGGTGTTACTGGCTGGATATGTTCATCACAAGCTAGTAAACAAATTTTCGATTGGGTGTGTGCCACCACTTCTTGATGTGTTGTAACATTAATCATTTTGGCTTTAGCCATCAGCCTGCTACAGTTCTTGAAAGATACGTTGTTTTCTCCTTATGTGGTGTGACAGCATTGTAATGTGGGCTTACAGTTGTAATGTGCTGTTGTTGGTTTGTTATAAAGGTGGAAGCAGAAGGGTAGAACTTCCCTTCCTCTTACATGTGTGTGTGGTTAATTTTAAAGAATCACCACAAATCTGTGTTTTCTTATTCCCCTGGAGGAAACTCTGTTTATCTTTCATGAAGAAGGTTGTACTTGGTTCAGAATTTGGTTGTCACTTTTGAGTTTGTTTTTTCATAGGACAAACCTGTTTAAACTTCCAACATATATGCTGCAAGAAGATGAGAATGAACTTATCCCAAAACTTCAGACTTTAGCTTTTCCAAATGTACAGTCTGTATCAAATTTAAGCACAGAACCATTAAAGGTTGTAGTGAAGAAAGCCACAGCAAGGATGGATGTTTGTACCCCAAGAGGGGTGCAGGTAAGTAAGTAGCCATAGTTGTGTAGTGGGTATGAATTTGTAGCATTGCTGGCATAGATATAAAGTGATCCATGAAATTTATTTTTTCAAATTAAAAACCTCTTAATACTTCAAAGTGAAATTGAAGCTTTGGTGACCCTGGCACTAATCACCATTAAAACATAATGTGTCCCATGTCATTGGAACCATCACTTCTTTTCTTTTGCTCAGATGTGGCCAGAATTAGAGCCATTTTTGGAAGCCATGTCTTTCCAAAGAGTGCTCTTGTTTCAGATTTTCAGTGCTGGCTGCGAATAAACTACAAGGAGAAGGGGGGGGGGTGGTAGTTGACACTGTTATATCTGTGTGCTTTACAAATTTGCTAGATTTCAGTCAAATTTTTGTGCATTCATTTGACTTGAAATGGCCCACACAGACAGGTGCTGAATTAGACATTATTTTTGTGCAATTGGCCTGGGTGTGAATCATCCAGTTCCTGTATATGCAAACTGTCTATAATTATGGTCTGCTGCAGGTGACATGTGGTTGTTTAATAAGCATGATCTTAATTTGATGATAACTGTTCATTGATTTGTGACCTTCCACAGCCCAACACTGAACGTCACCCATCTTTAGCTTTAGACATGGTTCTACATGAGGCACCATTTCAGATTTGGATTATAATTTGTATCTGTATTCAAGTTTTTGCCTTCTGTAGCATATATGAACATGATGTAGACAAGACAGAACAAAAACAAGTAGCTGGTGTCTTATTAGATGCGCGTGACACATGGTCCCTGACATTGAGGGTTGAATGTATTATGAATGTTTGAGAATATGTTGTTGAGGAAGGTATTTGGACTTAAGAGAGAAGTAGTAACAGGGCACGAGAGGAGATTGTATAATGAGAGCTTCGTGATCTGTGTTTCTCACCAAATGTCATTTGGATGATCGTATCAAGAAGAATAAGATAGCTGGGACATGTATCAGGTATGGGGGAGAGGAGAGGTGTGTACAGTAGTGATTTTGTGGGCAAACCTGAAGTAAAGAGACCACTTGGAAGCCCTAAGCATAGATGGGAGGTTAGTATTGAAATGGATCTTACAAGAAATGGGATGGGGTGGTACATAAACTGGATTGATCTGTCTCAGGGTAGGGACAGGTGGTAGGCTTTTGTGAATGTGGTTATAAATTTTTGGGCTCCATAAAGTGCAGGAGATTTCTTGACCAACTGAACCATTATCTTCTGAAGAAGGACTCAGTTCTGTGGAGTTTGTGAGCTAGTGGCGTGTCAGCACACAAATATAGTAAGAGTCTTTTCATTTCATTTATCCTATATATCAGAAATGTGTAACATGTCCTGTTTTGGACACACAAGTTTCTATTGTGCTCTGTGAAATTGCCTGACTGTTCACTGAAAACATGCCATATTGTGCAGTGTCTGTTTGAATGAGGGCTTGAGGATTATCGTGTAACATCTTTTGTTAAATGTGGGGAAATTGCGTCTCTTTCAGGTGTATTCAATGAGCTCTTCCCCAAGAGGTTACTTCTTTATGATTAATAATGTTCAGTTTGTGAATAATATTATGGACACACGGATTGGTGCAGAGGTGGATGAGAGGAATCTTGAGGAATTATTTAGGCAGTTCGGTTATATTGTGGAGAAACACCGTGACGAAGGATTGGAGGTAGGTACATTGTGCACTCACAACATGACTGAGGGTATATGTATGTGTACTTTGGCATCATTTCATGACCAGTGATTAGGGGTAGACATCATGTGGTGTTATGGCCAGAGTGTGAACCAGTACCATGGTGAAGAAGTAAAGGTGGATGTATTCTGAAGTTACCATGTAACAGGATTGGGTGTGACTGTATTGTGGAATGACACCATGCTTGAGGGTTAGAGGTAGATAATTATGGAGTCACGCAATTTTTGAAAACTGGAGGTAGAACTTTTGTGGATTCACACCATGACCAAGATTTAGAGGTAGATGTGAGTTCTGTTCAAAAAGTTCTTGGGCAGATTAAATAAAACACAATATGTGCAAAGTAAATTTTATTTTCCTGTTCTAAATACATCCCTTCTACATTAATAGAGCAATTCCAACTGTGTTTGCATTTTTCCCAGCATTCCATGTTTCATCTACTGATTGAAATCTTTATATGACCTGGTTGGTATTTAAATTTTAGTGCTTGGTTTGTGAAAAACATGATTATTATTTAGACAGAAAAAGATGCAGTTTTGAAATAAATGGCATTTTGTGGGAAATAAAATGGAGATTATGCAGCGTGTCTTAAAAATGCCATAAATTTCCTTGTTGTTTGAATATATAAAGTGAATGTCTAAGGGTGTTTGTTTTTAACGTGCATTCACATATACAAACACAGGTTATTTAAAGATTAAACTAATCTCCAGTTTTCAGAACAGGAAAATCTGCTGGAGAAAGATCAGAGCTGTAGGGTAGCTGTGGAACCCCTGGAGTTTCATTATTAAAGAGTTGTGCATGCAGTCCAAGAAGTTTTTGAACAGATGTGATGTAATATATCAACCATTGTCACTAATCTTTAAAGAATCATGAGAAAAAGAAAAGTTGTCCCTACCTCTCTGTGAAGACACACAGGGGGAGTAGAGGTATTGAAATTAGATTTTGAGGAAATAAATTACCAGTATGTGAACTGTCACTTGATTATGTTCAGTGATGGTCTGTGATGTTAACACAGTTGTGTCTGTTTTCTTACTGGACTCTGAGATGAGTTATGCATGCTTTAACCTTGCGCTGCATTTAGTACTACTTGTAATGCAGGCTTGCATTTCATTGTTTATCTTTGTCAGCTTCTCACCTCCCCATATCAAACAAGTCAATGCAAGCTGTAGCACTGTTGACATATTCAGAGTGCCCTTTTTGAGTTTCAGCTTGGACAGTATTGTGACTGAGGTTTTAGTGGTTTTCCTCAGCAGACTCTCCACAAATACCTTAAATAAGGCCAAGACAGCTTTTGTCCACTTTCTTCCAATTCATAATAATAATAATAATAATAATTGAGTCCATCGTTCCTTCTAGGAACATAGGTTGTCTATGAGTCCTTTCCACTTCTGTCTGTCGGCTGCTAAGAACCTTAGTTCTTTCCAGCTTCTGCCCGCTTCCTTAACCTTTTGGTGCCAGAATTATTTTTTTAATTTTAGCACACCCTATATATAAAATGTGAATAATACAGGAACCAAATACATTAAAATTATGAAACAAACTGCATTTTGAAGAGAAAGAAACAGAGAGTATATACCATGTTTAAAATATTCAGTACCTATATTTGTTGAATCAATATAAAAAATGCAACTTTAGAGGTTAGCGGTGTCGTATGACCACTATAGTTGACATTAGATGTCAAAAGGTTAATTATTGATCTTCTACAGCTGTTTTTTGGTCTTCCTCTCTTCCTCTTTCCCTGAGGGTTCCAAAGTAGGGCTGCCTTTGGTATCTCTCCATCCACTTTTCTTAATGTGTGACCAATCCATCTAAATTTTCTTTTTCTTATTTCTAAATTTATATCTTCTTGTCCTGTTACTTTCCATAGGTCCTTATTGGAAATGATGTTTGGCCACCATAT
>Ga0123352_10020607_pt1 | contig 10508 bp, 6 predicted proteins | sample TergutLab28metaG_FD_89700 | JGI IMG/M metagenome (GOLD analysis project Ga0123352, IMG submission 89700) | Labiotermes labralis P1 segment gut microbial communities from Petit-Saut dam, French Guiana - Lab288 P1 | ecosystem: Host-associated > Arthropoda: Insects > Digestive system > Gut ... | reverse complement strand
TGCAGAGTCCTTCTTGAGCAGCTAACTGGTTTGCGGCTAGTCAAGAAATTCCCCGCATTTCACGGAACCCGAAGGTTCATTACCGCACTCACAAGCGTCCGCCACCTGTCTCTATCCTGGGCCCGTCCAATCCATTCCATATATCCACATCCCACCTCCTGGAGATCCATCCTAATATTATCCACCCATCTACGCCTTGGTCTCCCCAGTGGTCTCTTTCCCTCCGGTTTCCCCAGCATGACCCTCGAAGTTACTTACAGAATTGCTTTTTGCAGCGTGTTGGGCTGTGTATGTCAACCGGACTACAGAACACGAGTTCCGAAAGTCTTCGCATAATCGCTTAACTCCGTGACCCAGAGCCTTGAAACGACTTTACGGTGGCTTAGTGTAGGTCGTGAGGTTACTGTTTTTCCGGTTGACATATTGCTGGGAAGAACCATTGGTGTGTCGATAGAGTCACAGAATTACGTCATAAGGAGGCGAGGTGAATTGGCAGACTTGTATGAAGTGCTGAGCGAACACAAATACAGTTGTGTGTTGCTATGGCAACAAGTACGCTCTCCCACAGATGTCATTCCGGATGGCGTTCCTCCATGTTCATCGATTCTTGAAGGTAATCTAGGCACTTCTACCGAGAAAAACGTACGGCGTTGAGACATTCTCATCCGAACCTCAACGACTAAGGATCTATCTCAGTATCATGGGAAAACATTCAAGCCCTAGAACAATCAAGGTCTTGGCTAGTTTTGTGGCATTTTCGTTGAGAAAATGGCCCTAGCGTTAACTCGGCTTTTGTTCGTGATACACACACGTCGATTCCTGGCTGGTGCGCGACACCCTGTCCGAAAACAGTAGTCATCTCGTCACATGCTCGAATATAACGCTGTGTAAGCCACACCCCTCAGTCTCATCCTACACTTTGCAGGCTAATTTACCTATTACCCCCTTCATCTACACTAAATAAAGATTTCAGTTGAAACGGTGTAGTTAAATAACGCACAAATTAATTATGTAGGCTTATTGCCATATAGTGGATGGAAAAACACGTGAATATATATATATACATATATATATATATATATATATATATATGAAAGGTTGGTAAGCGAGATACGACTAAGTACAGTATTGAAAATCTGAACATGTTTAATGACATACCAGCTCAAACTCATCAACATTTTAAGATTTTAACATTTCTGTCATATGACACCAGGTTGTTGTGTGAGTATAGGTATAAAAAGTTGGATGGAAGTTGCATCCATCTCAAGTTCTAAATAAGAATGCACCACATTTGTAAAAAAAAAAACTCTGTACGTGTCTAACAACCGACATTGCATATAATAATATCTCTGAAGAGTGTATTCTTTGTGCTCAGGGCGCGAGAGTCTCGCTATTCACTGAGGGAGAACAGCTGTAAAAGCGCTACTGGTACTGAATGTGTGGCGGCTCATTTGGAAGGAAAGGTGGACAAATATAACACATGAAATGGCTTGTGTAAAAGGATGGAAATAAGTAATTAGCAGGTAAAAAATCCGCTCACGTGGGTGACAATGTACTATTTTCCTTACGGTGACTATGGAGAAACCAGTGACTTAGGTAAAGTGATCTCGTTACAGGCCCGGTGTGGCCAAGAGGGTGGGTAGAGGTATAGCTCTACTCTTCCACGACCGCGGCACTAGAAGGGGGTGAGTGGTCAGCAGCACGCCCCTGCCGTACTTTACCCCCGGGAAAGACCCGATACCCATTGTACAGGAGGCTGGGTGGACCTCAGGGCCGGTCTGGACAGGCGGAAAATCTCGTCCCCACCGTCCAGCCCGTAGTCAATAGCTATACCGACTGATCTACCCGGCCCACAGTGATTGTTAGTAGTCACTGATAATTTAACCAGTGTTTGCTAACGTCCATTAATATGTTTAGCAACTTGAGGAAAAATTGCTGTTATTTGTAGTACCTGTAATTAAACTAATACCCTAAATATTTTAAGTGGCCGAATTAAGCAGAACAGCTCAACTAAGAATTTGTGGCCCATTTTAAGGACACTTCCTAAGAACACGTCCGAAGGAATTCAATAAAACCAAAATATAAAACAATTTCCAATTTAAGATGGCATGAAAAATGTATTTAGGTGCATTAAGGGGAACAAAAAGTTCCTGCTCTAATTTAAGGTTATATCCTAAACTATGTCTGGAGGGATTAAAGAAGGCCACAAAATTAAATATTCGCCGGCGATTTGAAAGCTTTACCTTAAAATGTGTCTGGAGGCATTAAAGATATAAAAACTTATCAACCAAAATATTTTTGAATATCGAGTCGATAACTGAAGCACAAATGTTTTCATTTTTCAGGAAAATTTGGTTATTATTGCCATCAGAATTTAATGTCCCAACTGGGTGAGACATCTGTGTTCAACCTAGCCTTTTAAAACCTGGTGGGAGATACAGAATAAGCACTGTCACTTTTAAAACTGGCATGTTGTACTCGTTTGTTCTTTAAGATTCGCAAAATGAACAGAAATTATTTCCCAACACGCCACTCACGGGAAATTTTTTCTAGTTGAAACAACTGTGATTGCCTGAGGCACAAACTGACCCTTATATGTATATATATACATATATATATATATAAATAATTTTAGTCTGCAAGGTGTTAGGTAAGGTTATATTAAGTAATTGTACGTCTTCCTAAACATGTCATTTAGAGCCTTTTTCTGTTTAACCAATAAAATAAAGATGGTTCTCCTTATAAAGTAACAGTCTGTTTAAGGTTCCCTTAACTCACGTCTTTGCTCTTCTCGTAGATACTTATCATTCTCTTCATTGACTTATATTCATTTTTCTGCAGTGCATCGAGAATTAATGTAGAAAACGTAAATAAACATAAATATATCTTAGAATGAGTTATTTCAAGTTATAATTTTACTCCTAGCTTCTACCTGTTTGGGTGGGAGAGTAGCTTATCGCACACTTCAATAGTAAACTGTAAATCTTTACAAAACCAGCTGAGCCTGAATTTTAAATAATATTTTGAAGGTGAGTTTGTACCTCACAGAGAGCATTACATCTGCTGCTTTTCGATGACTGCTGTTGATTATGTTTACGAATATAAATGCTTTCTGTTCTGAAAAACATGTGAGTCTCATAACACATCCTGAGTAAAAGGGAAAACATTTATTTTTATAAAGAGATTGTGTATATAAAGTAAAATTAGTTCTTTTTGGGTTTCACGTTTTTGTATGCTTCAATATCTGTAATCAGGATGCAGTAGTCTTTCGCTCCTGTTGATTTAAACAGCCTTTCTATTTCGATATTGGAGGAGTGATTATCTTGGCGCAAGTATCTGACCTAACTGGATTCGTAGAAATCTAGGAAATCCTGCACGTAATTGGTTCCTTGAAGACAATAGCGTCTCTCTTTTGATAGTAGGAACAAGCTTTCTTTGTTGTCGCATTAGAATTAGATTCTGTCTTTATTCTGCGAAAAGAAATGGTATGATTTCATGAAAGAATGTGATGGAAATAACCCTAGCACGTGATTTCACACCACGCCGACCATACTTCAGAATTCTAGAGGCGTATAAGCAGTAAGCATGTAAAATTATCTACTTAAGTAGTCAAATCAAGGAGGATGGTAGCGGCGGGTCGCTTGACAAGAATTGAAAGGAGAAAAAAATTATACAGTTACTTTTGTTTGGGATACTGTGGGGAAGGGAACACAAGTCTTAGACCTGACTGAGAGAATGGCATTAAAATGTTTCTTAAAGAATAGAATGCCAGAGTGTGGACTGGCTTAAGATGGCTCCGATGGGCACTAGTGACTTGGTCTCGTGGAGACGATAATGAATCTTCTGGTTCCACAAACGACGGGAATTTCTAGACTGGCTGACGAAATTACAGCTTCGGAGGAAGGCCTCTCTTCTATGTAATTTGTCGTTTGAATATCGAATAAGATAACCATTTAAGTTTTGTCAACTTCTGCACTGTAATTAAAGTACTGAAGTACCAAAAACTACGCATCCGTGGTACAGTCTAGTGACTAGTTGGACAGTGATTTTAATTTTCATACCGCCGTCTGTTGAATCGCGCTGCAGTTTTGTAAACCGAGGGTGAGTCATAAATCTGTAGAGGTCGGATCTGAGTTCTATTTATAGAAGTAAGGTGAGAAGGGAGGGAAAAAGAATGGGAAGACAAAATTAGTTGATACAGGAATAAAGAAGGTAAAAAAGTTGAGGGTTGTTTGACCGTGCGTCTTCCTCATGAAATGAAGTGTAGGGTAGAAGGAAGGTACGAATGAGAATAAAGTGGAAATTTATAGAAATTAGGAAAGACAAGGAGAAATTGTTTAAATTCCAATGCATTATGATTACTGAGTGCACAAACCTATGTAATATTAGAATATCATGGAGCTGAAAATGTGCATTTACAGGTTTTAGACAATTCTGATAATAAGTGTTTATTAAAATCTGCCCAAAATTTTGCAAAACAGTTTTATTTCTAGTAATTTAATTTATTACATAATTCCTTAAATATGGTCGTAGAAAAACTAGATGGATATATTACACGCCTCATTTTTCTACATAATTTCTATCAACGTCAAAGGGTTACGCCAGTGATAAACAAGAGCAGCTTACTCGCAGCCACTTCTCCACTTCTTCGATAACCTCTTTATCACTCCCGAACTTTTCACACGGATGACATCTTTGAGGACTCCAAAGAGTTAGAGATCTGAGGGAGCAAGATCGCGTCTGTATAGCTGGTGGGAAACAATAGGCCATCCGATTGGTGTGATTGTTTCCTGTATTTTGATGTTTATGTGTGATCGTGCGTTGTCGTTTTGAAGGAGGACTGCAGCAACATTTTTGTCAAATCTAACTCACCTGAAACACGTTTGCAAGGTTTTAAGAGTTTGAATTTACAGATATGAAGTAATGGTATGACCACATAGCATAATGTCCATAGAAATCATCCTTTTATTTACCTCCATCGAAAAACAGTAACCTGGGCGACGCGTCTCTGTGTTCCCCTAAGTCTGTCTAAGAACCTGCAGTTCGAAAAGCCCAACGACTAACAGTACTTTTGTCAACAGCGTTGACAACGTATACACATGTTAACTACTTGTGAATGGTCGTTACTGATTCCTTCTCTTCTACAAGAAATTTAACAGGACAGGCAAAGCGCTTAAACCTACAGACGTATTCACGTAATCAGTGTTGTCGTGAAGAGCAAGAAATATTACATATTCGGATTGTGGGCCTGTAACCTTAGTTATCCAGCACGTAAAGCGAATGCTCCATATTATATCGTCATCTGTGGCCTGTCCGGCTGTATCACATTTCTTCACATAATCTCATAAATGGCACTATTTTTTAAAAAAGAATTACTGAACATAATGTGTATGTTTGAATTTTCTTACAAATTTCTCTGAAACATTCCTCATTCTCAGAAGAATTAATTTACATGGGTCCTCATGTAAAGTGCCCGTTATTTGCGTCATATTTTGATGAAACTTGGAATTTCTTTACAGATTTTCGAAAAATACTTTAATATAAAATTTTATAATAATCCTTCCAGTGGAAAATGAGTTGTTCAATGCGGGTGAACGAACAGAGAGACATGACGAAGCCAGCAGTCGCTTTCGCAATTTTGCGAAAGCGCCTAATAGCAGCTGATTGTTTAACACTCACATGACCGTACCACATAATTTAGATGCCCCCCCCCTGCGTGGCATTGAAGCAGCAAGCGGGACATTCAAAATTAATCACAGAAAAAATTGCAGACATTTCCTGACAATTTTGACTGATTCGTAGAAAGTGTTGCAAAAGGTTTTGTACAACCTGCTTTTTTAAATACACATCATGAATGCGTTGGTCACTGTAATGGAAAGGCAGTAGGTTCTCTTTGATAAGTGAACTGAATTGTTAGATATTTTAGAATAATTTCATTCTTCAAGTAGCGAACGAAAGGAGAGGTGATGAACAGTAAGACAAGGAAAAGAAGACACGTTGTTTAGCCCTGAAAATTTCATGAAATTTTAGTAGTTAAAAAAAGTAAATTTATAAGTGTATTTTTCTGTGATTGTGGTAATTGTTCCTTACAGCTAGATGAATTTTGTCGAATGCTTACATATTTGGGATCAATGTGATACAAACGGAGTGAGTTGCTGCTTGTGTTTCCAAGATAGTAGACCTAATATCCAAAAATCTAACAGCAACTTGTGAAAATGGAAGAAGTTGCTGAAGTACCTTTTGCTGATATCGGATGCCACCCGCCCGTAATTTATGTGTTGGATTACACAGTCGCGAAAAAAAAAAACCAACTTAACTTTAATTAATACACCAACTGACCATCGTGTGCGGGTGGAAGTCTGTGTATTGACTAGGCTGCAGGCTGGACGACCGGTGTTCAATTCCCGACAGGGAATAATTCTCTTTTCTGAAGCGTCCAGCAGTGGTTAAATGGAACTCTTCTCCCGGAACTGAAGTCGCAGCGGCATGAAGCACACCTCTCAACTCTATCTAGGGCTGAGTTTAAGAATACTTGTTGTTGTTGCCTTACTACCCCTTTATGACTTCATAGCGAGGTTCTTAATTTTAACATAAGGACAGTTTTGTTTCGTAGCAAGTGCCGTAAGCCTCTTATTATAAAAGAAATATATGCCGAGCTGGGCGCTTGTTTTAGTGCAGTGCGGAACTTTGACTAAATCATGTAGAAAAATGATCCTTTATTTTCAAAATGTTGTATGATAAAACACGTACGTACGTACGTACGTACGAGATTACGGTACATAAATGTCGAATTTCAATGCTTAAGCTCGAAGGACATTTGGAGAATCGTGGCTGTCATACGTGTTTTCCGAAACTACTTACTGACCATGTTGAAAGTTTGTATTGAAGGACTATATTACACTATATCAAGCCAATTTTAATTTAATCTGAAGGTCCATAATTATTTTTGTTTTAAAGTAAATTAAACTGAATATCATTTTTTTCAAGAAGGCTTATTGCCTAAAGAAAGTAGTATTTAGAATGCAAACTCATGACGACCTGTTATTTAACTTCTGTAAAATCCGACATTTCAAAAATGCACAATGGATAGAGATTTGTGCGTATGTAATGTATTTAGTAACACAATTGTGTTCAGCTTCAATAAACGTGATACATTTGTTCAACAATACTAGTATTCATACGAAATGAAAGTCAAAAGTCAACATGATAATTAGAACAACACAATACTCCAGTTTAGAGAACACTTCGTCGGTCGTATGCTGTATGTACAAAGATGCTTTTGTTCCTACAGACCTGTAAAAGTGTAATATAGATGCACTGTTTTTCACAGATTTAGACCTATATTGATGCCAGTGAGACCCGTATATAAGGGCCAAGCACATATATGTTTATTAGATTCCTTATGCTGTACCTATAGTACTTTATGTAGTAGGTTCATAGCTTGTTCCGGGTGTCGATATTTCCTTCGCCTAATAATTCATTAACTTTTTATAGGAATTTTTCTGCCACTCAGGCTCGCTGTTATTCCCCCCTTCCTGCTCCTATAATATTTAAGGTTTCGGAATCTCTGAAATTTAAGATTGTGATCATCTGGGATGGGCTGGGCATGTGGCGCGTATGGGTGATGAGAGGGAGGTGTATAGGGTCTTGCTGGGGAAACCGGAGGGAAAGAGCCCACTGGGGAGACCTAGGCGTAGATGGGTGGATAATATTAGGATGGATCTCCAGGAGGTGGGATGTGGGTATATGGACTGGATTGGACTGGTCTAGGATAGAGACAGGTGGCGGACGCTTGTGAGTGCGGTAATGAACCTTCGGGTTCCGTGAGATGCGGGGAATTTCTTGACTAGCTGCAAACCAGTTAGCTTCTCAAGAAGGACTCTGCACCGTGGAGTAAGTAAGTAATTAAGATCATCTGGGGTACGACACTGCGAAGTAAATTGGAACTTGCCAATAATTCATGGGATATTGTTACTTGCTTCTTCGGAGTTAATATTCTGTAAATGAATTCTACTTTGAGAAGTTAGAAGCACCAGTTTTCTCCAAAATAATGGTAGCCCTTTACTCGAACACAAGGCGCCATAATCCAGGTGTCCACAATTTAAACCCCACTGTACATCTTAGAGCAAGTTTTCCTCCGCTTCTCTTCCTCTCCCAGAACACACTGCCGTCCCGATGCACAGTCTTAACCTCACAAAATCCCGAAGGATCAGATTCTCCAATTCTGTTGAAAGCCGCGCTTAGACCGTTTGGTTTGCACTGGGAGGTGAATTAAAAGCGCACGTCATTGACGTAATTGAACACTTGGGAAGAGGAAACAAGTGACCCTGCTTCACTGAGTGAACAGGACGAGACGCAAGTTGCTGAAGTCAGAGCAGAATTACTTTAAACAACAAGACAACATCTGCACATATATTTTCGAAAGTGTGAAATAGTAATGTAACCTTCCAACGCACAGTAATTACGCTACGTACATCTGTGTAACTTGCTTTAATATTCATAATCTTACAGTTTTTTCCCACTAAGCTTATTTATGTGTATCCAAGGTTCTTATAATAAAACCAACGATATGCAACAATATTTCAAATTTATTTTTGGATTAGTACTCTACGTGTTTCGGACAGTTACTCTGTCCATCATCAGAAGTCTAGCACTGTACACATAGCAATAGGTATATGTCATACAGATTTTGCTGACTGCTTTCTGGCATGCAGTCAGCAGGATTCTGCTCGCAAGCTGTCAGCAAACCTGTATAACATATACCTATTGCTGTGTGTACAGTGAAAAACTCTTGATGATGGAATAGAAGAACTGTCCGAAACATGTAGAGTTTTATTCCAAAACTAAACTTGAGAATTTAGTGCATATTGTTGGTTTTATTATTAGAATTTATCACGGTGCACGGTCACCTGAACGTCAAATTATTTATGTTCTTGACTGCAAACATAATGTACAATAAAAAATCTTACAAATGCAAGGAGTCGTTAACTGAACACAAAATAATAAAGCAAGTAACATAAATAAATACATTCAATCCACAGAAACAACGAAGCGGCTTTGTCACTTGTGTAATCCATTCGACTTTTTTTGTCTGTTTTATATTCACAAGCGTAGCGTACTAAATATGGTTTTGCGGTAGAGTGTGAGCAGGTATACCTTTAATTATTCCAATGGAATTGCAACTTTAGAAAGAGGAAATCTTGACTTTCGTAACTGTAAATATTGACTAATTGAGATAAAGTTTGTCAAGAACTTTGAAAATAAAAGGTACTTCATTGCTTTCTTTTGACAAGAATTGTGTAAACCTGTCTGTCAGGATTAGAAAGAATTTTATGTCCATTGTATGTGGGCTTTATGAAGCATTAGCACAAAAATAAAAGCATATCTGCAAGAATTTATCTTTAAACGGTTCGATACTTTCAGACTGCGAGATTTATGCCTGCACCTAACCAAACAAGATTATACCCAGTTTCTCCATTAGGTCCAGTAATCTTGTTGCCAATGTAATTTTGTTCATTGATTTAATGTACAAAGGGTACTGAAATTTTGTCTTTAATTGTGTAAGTGGACCAAGATCTATTTGCTCCGTTACCTTTTCTGTGTAAAACTTATTATTATTATTATTATTATTATTATTATTATTATTGGGGGAACGCGGTGGCGCAGTTGGTTGAGCACTGCGCTACAAGCCGGAAGGTCGCTGGTTCGATTCCAGATGGTGTCATTGGAATTTTTCATTGACCTCATCCTTCCGGACGCACCATGGCCCTCAGCTCGACTCATCCTCTAACAGGAATATTTCCTGGGGGGTAAATGCGGCCGGTGGGTAGGGCTGACAACTTTACCACCCTTATGTGCCGAATGTCCTTAAATCTGGGAATTTCAACTTCCTGGAAACCTCAGGGCCTATCCAAACCTGTACAGAGGTTGCTTTACATTCTTTACTATTATTGTTATTATTATTAATGTATTTTAGGTAAATGATCTAGACCAATTTCCATCAACTTTTCTCCATGTAGCTAATCTGAATTTTAGACATATATAATATTTGGCTTCTAATGTCACTTACATTAAAGTACCAACAACGTAATTAGTAAATTTTTGCCAAGATTTATCTCTCACGATAACGATGACTGCTGTCTGGTTTTACAGTAAGCATCTTTTTTTGTGAAACCCTCCGTTTGTCTTGTCATACTGAAAGTTACTGTAGAGTCTTTTTTTTATTATTACTCTTCTGTTATTAGTTTTCCTCTGTTTTACTTGAAACAGGTACAACCTTCAGTCTCTCAGACTCACAAAAACAATAACGTAGAAATTATATTGTAAAATAAAATAATAACAAGTAAAAATACTTATGCGTATCATCTTGATATTTGAATAAAGGCTGACCAACTAGATGACACTTGCTTTATTATCTACTGCTCAACATGTTTCAGATGTTAATACGTCCATCTTCAGGAGCTTGCGACTACTTGTTGCGTTGTGTAGGCTGACTTGAGGCGTGCTGG
>Ga0123352_10020605_pt1 | contig 10508 bp, 7 predicted proteins | sample TergutLab28metaG_FD_89700 | JGI IMG/M metagenome (GOLD analysis project Ga0123352, IMG submission 89700) | Labiotermes labralis P1 segment gut microbial communities from Petit-Saut dam, French Guiana - Lab288 P1 | ecosystem: Host-associated > Arthropoda: Insects > Digestive system > Gut ... | reverse complement strand
GAGGCTGAGTGGACCCCGTTCCAGACCCACTACTACTCAGAAAATCTGGTAGCGCCGGGGATCGAACCCGGGACCTGTGTATCTGTAGCCAGAAACTCTGACCACTAGACCACAGAGGCGGTCGAAGTTACAGTACATTACACAATTCAAGTAGTGTCTGTGGGGTAAATAACGTACAGCACGCGAAGAAAATTTAGTGGAGTATGTAGAATTTTTAGATATTACTTTCCCTTAATGATAAAAGTCTTCTTTCATTTTTTAATTCCTAAGTTAGAAGGAAAAATTGGAATAAATGAAATATCTATACACACGCGGCACATGGGTAATTTTACGGAAACTAGGGGTTTGCGCGTCTTTTACTCCCATAAGACGCTGAACCTACCTTGCGACGTGTACCTGTACACTGGACATGAACAGGTCTACAGACGAGCAATGCAAAATTACTTTAATACATGTCGTAACTCTTTGGGAATAAAACGGAGAGTACAGAACATCCAGTCTGACTTTCATTGTAAAACAAACATTTTACGTAGGCCTGTTCTGACAGTCCAGTATGTGCGAAGTAGTTTTACGATATCTCAGAAACAGTCTCTTTCGCATGCATTTAATCTAAAACTCCATATCTACTTCTCACAGCTTAGGCCTGGATTCGATCGGAGTGTAGTCTTTGTAGGACTTATGGCGGAAATATTGGTGTTGAAGCAGGTTCTCTCCGAACACTTTGGTTTCCCTCCCTCAGTATCATTCCTCCAATGCTCCATAATCATAATCATTTGCCTGCTCCCTGCGTTGTGCATTTTACCCACTGACCGCGTCCCAATTACAACACTACAGGAATGGTGTGTACGATGTCTCTCCCAGCGCTTTCACCTACATTTGAATAAAATTAGCACTAAGTGTTTCAGCATTTTGGACACTATATGGCTTAAATGTTATTGAACGTCATGATAATATTTGCAAAATTTATCAATTTTTCCAATTCCCCTAGGTATTTTTTATTTAATGGCGTTTTTCCTGCTTATATTACGGAAGGCAATTAAATGGCACACTATATACAGTTATGTTATGAGCCTGTTGCTGACTGACTTTGTGTTCTGGTCGTATAGAGGGTGATTAAAAGGGCAAAACTTACACGTGTTTATGATGAAGTAATACGTGAGACTGAAACAGCTTCAGTTGCATGGTGCATACCGTAACACATACGATTTCAATCAACGTACACTTTATTTCACTTTGTAACACAACACTACGTATAACCCATAACTATAATTATTGTCCCTTAGCTCATTATTAATTACATTTTTTGGTGTATTTCCTTGTATGACGCTTATATTGGAAAGTACTTATCATTTACAGGCTGCCTTATTTGGAAGCTGTTCTGACCGAGGCACAGCGCATCAACCCAATTGCGCCGCTGACACCACTTCATAGAGTTATGAGAGACACAAAGCTCAATGGGTATGACATACCTAAGGTAAATGCTTTTCTCGATGTTTAGTTATGGATGAATGCCAGTTTTGCTCTTTGACTTGTGACGTAGTCAAATGAAGTGCCGATATGAAGTTCCTGATAGGCTGATGATGTTGTATCGAAGATAAGTATGAAATGTTATGCAGAAATACGCGAATTCTAATTCTAGAGATAAGAAATTCTGGATCCAGGCTACATTTCATTGCCGCGATTAATACACTTAATTATATGTGGGCGGAGGTGTATAGAAATGCACGATTGTACGTCATTACTTCAGGGGTTTTCCTGAGGACAGTATGACTGCAAAATGCTATAGAGTATGGGTCCTAATCTGCAAAATTACAGCACTGTGTGGTGCAGCACAGGCCGTCGTGTACTACAATGTTGTTTGAAAGCTTCTTATTGAACAGGGTCCTTAATCGCTACGAATGTATAGCTTTGACGATCGATGAGTGTATGAATACTGGGCATTGATTGAATGACAGAACAGGGTAACTCCGAAGGACTCGAAGGAAAACTATCCCAGTTTTGTTAGGTCAATCACAAATTCCAAGTGGAATGGCCCGAGAACGAAACCGGACTCCGAGACACGGAAGCGGAAGCTAACTGACCGAGTCACGGCACGGTCTGTCGCATATGTACGTTTCTATATATGTTCGTAGTACGTATGTGTGTGTGTGTGTATGTATGTATGTACGTACGTGTGTGTATGTATGTATGTATGCATGTATCTATGTATGTATGCACCCACACAAGCAGTCAACAAACTTCCAATTTAGTAGTGAGAAGATTTCAGAGAACTTTTTCTTCACGGATTGTATGATAAATTAACTGCCTATGAAAGAATAGTTTTTACTTTTATCGTAATGATTAGGTTGTCCGCAATTTATTTTGCGACTGTCAGTAACTCAGACTGTAGTGGGTCGAGCGGACGGATTAATGATAAACTGTAAAAGGTTTGCGCTTTAAATATCGTAGCTCAGTTGGACTACCTGGACTTTTGCCTGGATGGGATTGGAGACGCTACACAGATATCTTAGGGGCGATGAGACTAGGCAGAAATTCGAAACTGTCAAGCGGGCATCCTCCGAACAGAAACTTGGAGCTTTACTGCCTCTTCCGAAATATGTTTCTTACGACATGGCGTAATGAATTATATGGAACAAGATTTTAGTCTGAATTTCAAGGGCTGTAGAATTTACGATTGTACACCGATTCAGCCTTTCACCGTCCTGAAAGCACTAACAAATTCAAAAAGATCATGGGTATTTGATGTAGTATGTAAAAGCAACGATAAATTTAGTAACACCGCCATAAAACAGTAACACTGCCATTCAAGCAATAGCACTGTACTTTAAACAGTAACACTGTCATTCAAAAAGCAACACTGTCATTCAAACAATAGCACTGTTATTCAAACAGTAACACTGTCATTCAAACACTAGCACTGTCATTCAAATAATAGCACTGTCATTCAAACAGTAACACCGTCATTCAAATAATAGCACTGTCATTCAAACAGTAACACCGCCATTCAAGCAGCAATGCTGTTATTCAAACAATAACAATGTAATTCAAACAATAGCACTGTCATTCAAATAGTAACACCGTCATTCAAGCAGAAATGCTGTTTTCAAACAGTAACACTGTCATTCAAACAATACCACTGTCATTCAAACAATAACACTGTCATTCAAACACTAGCACTGTCATTCAAGCAATAACACTGTCATTCAAACAATAGCAGTGTCATTCAAACAGTAACACGCTCGTTCAAACAATCCCACTGCAAATCAAACAGTAATACTGTCATTCAAACACAAGCACTGTCATTCAAACAGTAACACCGGCATTCAAACAATAGCACTGTCATTCAAACAGTAACACTGTCATTCAAACAATAGTACTGTCGTTCAAACAGTAACGCCGTCATTCATGCAGCAATGCTGTTATTCAAACAGTAACATCTTCACTAAAACAACAACACTGTCATTAAACAGTAACACTCATTCAAACAGTAACAATCTGTCTTCTGTCCAAGCTAACGAACAAACAAAACAAAAGCACACGTGAGTGAAATGGGTACTACAGACCTTAAGCCAGTTTGTAGTGATTAGCTCCGATGTACGTAGGTCCCGATATGAAATATCGGATCGGAAAATACATATTTTATTTGAATTTGTCGTGCATTCTTCAGATTTTTGCATAATGTTAACTCGAAAATGGACAAGGTCATCTTAATTCTGCGTGTGCCCAAATCATCATTGAGATCTTTGTAGTGTTCGACATTATAGTAGACACATATTTCCCAATCCAGGCTTAAATGTTAAGAAATTAACTTTGTATAAATATTAATATATAAAACTAGAGGTTTTAAGGTATTGTTATATATATCAACATTTCAGCGAACAGTGTCGTAACAGAACTTCTCAGCAGAACTTAAAGGATAATTAATTACTGAATATGTTTCTCTGTTTGTACATCTGCTAGTATTTTTTTGTGGCCCAATGCCTCAGTTCGAACCTAAGACGCCTCATTGTTGATGTATCTAGACCACATCCAATTAGACACACACAGCTGGTAGGACTCCTCTGAAAGAGTGATCAGCCCGTCGGAGAGGCCGCTACCTACACAACACACAACAAACACATCCAAGCAGTCAGCGGGATTCGGACCGGCAATGCTAGCAATTGAGCGGCAGCATAGCTACGTCTTACGCCGCACGGCAGTAGCTAATATTAATATTTTTTCTTTAAGTTTCTGTGAAACACTTAACGACTTAATTGCAGATTCAGTGATGCTGAACTAGCCGCACGTAAACTCAAGATTTCCCATCGTTGCCATGCCTACATTTACTGAGTTATCGCCATCTGCACGCGGACAGCTAAAGAAAAAATTCGCACTAGGGCCAGGTTAAAATTTCCATTCAACAAAAAAGAATACTTACCAGACGTTGTATGCATTTTCACGATTCGTTATAACAGATTTCAGCATTCTAAAGTTAACTGAGCTAGTGATTAACCCCCCTCTCAGGCTTGAGCACACATTATTATAACTGATTGTGGTGATCAAATCGTGAAGAATGAGGTGGGCGGAGCATGTAGCACGTATGAGGGAGAGGACAGGGTTTTGGTGGGGAAACCTGAGGGAAAGAGACCACGTGGAAGACCCCGACTCAGATGGGGTGATAATATTAAGACGGATCTTCAGGAAGCGGGATGTGAGGGCATGGACTGGATCGAGCTGGCTCCGGATAGGGACAGGTGGGGGCACTTTAAACGCGTAATGAAACTTAGGGTTCCATAAAATGCGGGGAATCTCTTGACTAGCTGAAAACCGGTTAGCTTCTCAAGAAGGACTCTACATTGCGGAGTAAGTAAGTAAGGAAATGAGAAGTTGCGGCATTTGGGTGTCCCATAAGTGGCATAATGTTCATTCCACGTTTTGTGAAAATCTATCAATTGTTCAAAAGTTGAAGTGGAGAGACAGACACAAAAAGTACGGTGATTGCAGAAGCCCATTTATTTCCTGTTGAGGAAAGTACGCTAAAATTTATGGCAGTGAATGAAGGTTGCACTGTGGTTTTACTTTTGACGTGGTGACAAACAGGCCAATTGTTTTCATTTAGGCTTAACTGTATGCTTCACGTAGCGCGTGCGCTAACTTTGCCGCATCGTACTACTGGATGTAGATTTTGTACTAAAAGTCTGTGAAACGTCATTATATATAACAAGACAGCAATGTACTTACAATCTAACATTGAAGCGCCGTCGTGAAAAGCAATAAGTATTACATATTCTGAGTGTGTGTTTGTAGCCTTAGGTATCTAGCATGCAATGCGCATGCGCCATATTGTCGTCTATGGCCTTTATCGTTTGTACATAATTTTTCCATATTATCTCATTAACGGCACGGATTCTGGAAAACGTTAATGAGTATAATATATGTGTTTTGATTGTGTACAACATTTCTCCGAATCATTTACCATTCTAAGAAGAACTGAGCTAGGTATGATCAAAAATGTTTAGTGGCCTTCATGCAAAGTACCCGATATTCATTTCCCATTTTAATGAAACTTGAATTTTCTCGACAAGTTTTCGAAAAATATTCAAGTATAAAATTTCATAAAAATCCGTACAATGGGAGACGAGTTGTTCCATGCGGACGGACAGACGGACAGGTAGACAAACGGACAGGCATGACGAAGCTAATATTCGCTCTTCGCAATTTTGCGAACGCGCCTAAAAACACAACAAAATACACAAGAATAAATAAAGTGATAACATGAACAAACTTTGTACATGTTGACACTTCGTAAGATTAAGTGCCTGATATTCGTGTTTTTAAATCTGTTGGCACACAGCAATGGAAACATCTCGCAAAACCGCAGTCTCATAATCGTGTTTCTGCGGGTCAAAGTGTCACTCATCCTTGTCTTTTTCCATTCAAGCTTCAGTTAAATTTGCTGCTTATTGTTCTAATCGCGGACATGTTGGCTTGGTTGTTACAGGACACGACAGTCCTCATCAGCCTCTGGAGCGTGCTGTCCGATCCTGGTCACTGGGGCGACCCTGAAGTTTTCCGACCCGAGCGATTCCTGGATTCTAACGGCAAGTTTGTGAAAGATGAATGGATGATCAATTTCGGAAGCGGAAAAAGATTCTGCGTTGGAGAGTCGCTTTCAAAGAGTGTTCTGTTCCTTTTCTTCTCTACTTTCCTCCAAGAATTCTCAGTTAGCGTTCCAGAAGGGGAACCACGACCGACTACAAAGCCGCAGGCTGGATTCACGACTGCTCCCTTCCCTTTCAGAATGAAGTTAAAACAAAGAATGTAATCGGGAAACTAAGAAAGATGTCTTGCTGCGGAGGGAAGTACTGAAAACACATTAATAACCGTATTTGATAGCTTATAATACACGATTCTTTATCTTCCAACAACAACTAAAAAAAAAGGGGTGGGGAAGACAGTACTTAAAATCGAACGCGTCTAAATTGAAAGTGAAAAATGTCTAATTATATTTTTCCAAAAGTGCATAATACATTAATAATGTATTAATGTATTTAGAATTAATTAGTAAATTGTGTTAACGGCAATGCATGTTTTGCTTCACACTAAACTTTCAAAACTGGATTAGGCATTAAATTGTGACAAATATGGTGTACAGTAGCTGTAAGCAACAGAACGAAGCTACTGGCGTTTTACCAATTCGAAACAAAAGAAGAAGAAAAAGAAGAAAGGAAGTGGGAGGGTACAGAAATACACTATAGTTATTACAGACACAGAAAATTTTATTTTACCAAATTCCCAGGCAGTGCCCGCGCGTCCATCTTGGACGATCAGGTTGAAGGCGAGATAGAAAAAGGATAAAGTACGAAGGTGGAGATGGGAAGTGGACTGTTTTGAGAATGCAGCGGAGGAAAGAACATGAGCAGTTACTGTATGCAGGCAGAATTTGGATCCGTTCGTTAGCACGGGTGAAATATGGATGAATTTTCATAATAATGATAATTGCATGGAGGGGATATTAGGATGGTAATAGCTTGAAAGGCGCATGAGAAGCGTGCGGTGCAAAGTGTAATTTGTTTGCGAAGTCAGCATTTGATTTAAGACAAATGAGGACGACAGAAAACCTTGATCGCATTGACGGGTCTCAGGAACTACCGACTTCATGCAGACTTGCATTCTGAAGTCCGCCAGTCAAGATCACAACGCCTGACAGTCAGCTCATTTGGTCTGTTTCCTCTTTGTTCTTCGGCTGAATAAACAACAGCATTAAATGCATCTAAATTGCATTTATGGCGTCCGTCCCTACATCACATTAGAAAAAAATGCTTTTCCAGTGGAGGACTAGAACTGTTAATGTAGTTTTGAAAATAATCGCCATTTAGTGCGAACGTCATATGAAAGACGCACACACACACACACACACACACTCTCTCTCTCTCTCTCGCTCTCTCTCTCTCTCTCTCTCTCTGGGGAAATGCGGAATTGACTGCTGTGCTCTAAGAGTTAAACAACATTTGGTATAGAGGGCAGTGCATGTTACTGCTGACAATAAGTACTCTTTAGAATTTCCGTATTTTTTTCTTAGCCACGAAAAAGAAATTCAGACTTCTCTCCCACTTAAATAACAGAAAGGAATAAAAGAAGTTTCTCCCCACCTTTTATTTTTTAGGCTTTCTAGCCTGTTTCAATTCAGAATTAATTATGAAAATATCAATTCTTATATTTTTGGCAGGACCCGGTGAGAAAGAGTTCAGTCTCAGTAGTCAAATTTATGATTACACATTTATTTAGTTTACTCTACTCTTATTTCCAATTTATATTTGACATAGCTGTAGAAATATTTGTGTACAAGAAAAGTTCAGATGAATGCAACAATGCTGAATGTTGTGCGATATGTACATATCAATCTTATGCGTATTGGACCGTGCATCATCTTGATATTTGAATAAAGGTTGACCAACTAGATGACACTTGCTTTATTATATATTGCAATATATAATAAAGCAAGTGCCATCTAGTTCGTCAACCTTTATTCAAAGTACATATCAATATTTGTTTCTCCTCGTGGTATTTCTGCTTGTTTACATAGTACACATTAGAAGTAATTCTTGACTGTTAAAAACTGATAAACATATATCGTGAGCAACAACAAATTTTATTCGCCCCGTCAACACATGCTACATGTTCGGCGAGACTGATAACGTTTGTTGTGTTTGACTGTGTACGTTTATCAATTTTTAATGTACTGTACCACAACGGGATGAATTCTACAAAAAAAAAAATTATTGACTTAATATTTGTTATTGTGGACGGAGTTTGTAATTATATGTCAAGTAAAAATTTGTGTGTGGATCTAAAATAAGGAATACATATTAAAACAACTGTGTCTCAAATATCTTTTACCTCTCCAGTTTGCCGTGTAACGTATCGATGTCTATAATGCTATTATTAGTGAGAAACGTCGTCTTGATGCTGGTTTCCTCTGCCGGAAGAAATGTCTGATGTAAAAATTTAATGTTTACCTTCCAGTAAGAATTTAAATACCCCGTTACATTCCAGTACGACTACCATTGGTGTACCCTGTTACATCATATTAAGAATTTAAATACCCTGTTACGCTCCGGTAAGAATTTAATTACCCCGTTACATTCCAGTGCGAATACCATTGGTATACTCTGTTACATTACATTAAGAGTTTAAATATCCTGTTACGCTCCAGTAAGAATTTAAATGCCCTGTTCTTAAACATAACTATTACAAATCCATCTAAACTTAAAGTTTAAACTTACTTGCAATAAGTGAGCACTTTAAAGAAGAAAGAGACAATGAAGGCAACAATTTAACACGGTCCGGTGGGAATACTTATTGTTTTTTCCTCATAATATTCTCTTTGTTCCTGTATGTCCCAGAGTGTATCAAGGAAGGAAAACGGATGGCACAGAAAGAAGTCAAACACTTTATAAATACGTGCAGAATATCTTAAAATGAATTAACAGAAGAAAGAAAAAAAGAAAGAAAGACAGAAAGAAAGAAAGTAAGAAAGAAAAGAATATCAGAAACAGTGTAGTGTACATATGAAACAGTGGTTTATGACTCCTAGAGCTCTAAATATATGGTATGAATAATTTATTAACAATACAATTAAGTGCTATTTTCAAATTGAAATTTGTATGAAGATGAAATATTCAGTTCCGTTTGTATTCCACTGCTATTGCTCTTTGTATGCTCGTTTGAAGGGTTGTCTGAGAAGGGGTACGAGAAGACATACTATTCTTAAAAGTAAGAAAATTTATCGAAATTATATATATATATATATATATATATATACACACACATATATATATATATGTGTGTGTGTGTGTGCGTGTGTATACCTACACATGTATGCACGTGCATGTATGTCAGTACTGATGTTAAACTCATTTCAATTTTTCTCTACTAAGGATAGTGGAATTCCTTTATAAATAATATTAATCTTGTGTACCTTGTGATAAAATTAAGCCAGTGCTTAGACAAATTATGTAGGCTCTTTGCATCATGCATGATTACTTTAAGTGTATTCTTACTTGCGTCAGACTCTTTGTACAGCCGCAGGTGTATATGTATATATATAGCCTATCACGTGTTGTGTCGCTGGTGCAATATCGTGGAATGTGGATGAGCAGGTGGGCAATTACTTACAGAGTACACACGTGGTACATAGATTGGACAGCGCAGTCGACGAGTCAGTATTTAAGCCATTTGTCTATTATTATTTGATGGAATTGCACGCATGCACTTCCATTGCAATAAAGTCTTAATTTGTTTTTTGCCTCAACTTGTCACACGATTTCAGGTTCATTTCATGTTATGAGGAGAGAAGTGGACTTTTGCCTTCTGAACTTCCCATTGCCAAGGTCAACTACAAACTTCACAGTCACTATCTATATGTTTTTTTTGGCATTTTTAATTATTAATTTTTTCGAAATCTTACGTTCAGTCTTCAGGGTTTGACATAAAATGTAAATAAAAGTTAAGTTATACAGAGTAAAACGTAAAAACAAAAGTTTCGGTGTCGCGAGTGTTATCCACAGACTTACTTTATTATTTCAAAAGAAAATAAAATTCGTAATTCTAGCCCTTGCAGATTAAAACTCTGCCATAGACATTCTGATAGGGTTACTGTTGGGGCTGGTTCGTTTGAGGTTTGAAAAGTAATGCGTGTTGTTTGGGTATGCTACTCCCTAGTCCGCAGACACATCGTGATGTTAGCGTAAGTTGTTTTGACAGTTAGTGTTTGAGATGAATGTGCGTAGTCAAAAATCAAGGTCAGCTCTCACGAGTACTACGTGATTGCGCACGTAAGCTGAAATAAGTGGTTACGGGGACTGTTGCCGAATTGCAACGTGTAATCTTAGACAGAGAAAGATGACAGTATATATATACTCTCGGAGCAAATCAAGACAGACATAGTGTGAGTGATATTTACTGTGAGGAGAGGGCGGACTTGTCTTGAGCAGTGAAATATACGTGGTGTTTATTCACCGACACTT
>Ga0123352_10020599_pt1 | contig 10510 bp, 6 predicted proteins | sample TergutLab28metaG_FD_89700 | JGI IMG/M metagenome (GOLD analysis project Ga0123352, IMG submission 89700) | Labiotermes labralis P1 segment gut microbial communities from Petit-Saut dam, French Guiana - Lab288 P1 | ecosystem: Host-associated > Arthropoda: Insects > Digestive system > Gut ... | reverse complement strand
CCCCCCGCCCGCGTAGCCTGACTAAAAAAAGTTCTTCCCTCCACGCCCCCCCCCCCCCGCCCGCCCCTCCCACAAGAAATGTAAAACCTCCATTAAGCGATTCAAATGGCTGAACATTTCGGTCCTGCCCGCAGATTGTTTGGAAGCCACATATAGTACATAGCATACTAGCATAATATTCAAAAGGTCCTTAGTTTCAGTACCAACCGTCGCCAATTGCATTGAAAAGAAAGATGTAAGCTGATTACAAATCCGTCAGTATTTATGGAACCCATTTGTTTCGTCAAGTGATCTTTGTATTTGGGAACTGTGTTTTCCGAAAATGGAGCCTTCAGGTTCACTGCTTATCATTTCTGTTTCTAATTGTGGAGACAATACAGATATATATGGCTGTAAATCGTTTTCGTCTGACTGTAGAGATTTATGACTAATGCGTGGAGGTTCTCGCTGGCAGGTGTGGAAAGGAAATGCCACACCTGTAGTCATGCGTACATAATAGCACAGAAGCACGAAAGTTGTATCTGTAGAGATGCATGAATTATTTAAAATATTTCTCTTTATTTCTATATGGCTTTTATCAAAATTTCGTATTAACTTTTGATGTGTAGGAATATAATTTTTCTTCTTAGAGTGGAAAAAAATTTCATTTTTATTACTTTGAAGTACCTGCGAAGTGTATGTCTTAGGAGTCGGACTAAGCTAAGTGTGTTCTTAGTATTATATGAGGAGTTCGCAAGGGGCCATGTTCTGCGGCATGTCTGCTTGCTGAGCACACATACCTGCTGCTGGTCTGGTCTTGTTGGCTTGTAGTTTATTTAACGACGCTGTTAGTAACTCGGAATATATTGAGTCCAGTGATGGGATAACAGTGAATAATTAATTGGGAAGGACATGAAACGAAGCGCTCTTTTCCTAATTTGCGGTACTTCGTCTCATTTTCCCAGAGGAGCTGAGGAAAACGACAGAAACCTCAAGACAGTCGGTTTTCCATCCGGTTACTTGCCGATTACAAAGCAGAAACCCTACCACTTGGCGTATGTTCTATGCTGGTCTTCACAGACAGTGTTGAAGAACGCGCGTGGCTTTCCTCAGTTCCTTCAGAAGAGTCGTTCACAGTACGGTGACGCCACTTAGTTTCCTTCCGTATTGATGATTATTTGTATGATGAACGGAAAGGGAATTCATTGCATTAAATATAAACCGCGTTTCTTCAGATTCTGTGTGTCCCCATTTTTTTTAATTCGAGCAGATAATATTATATTCGCCAAATATTACTGGGGCCATCAAATCAAGGAAGATGAGACGGCCATAAACGTAACAAATACATGCAAAATTTTTCCCGGAAATGCTGAAGTGGAGAGACTAGTAACTAAAGGGGCAACTATCACCGTGGAGTAGAGTCGTCCCTGAGAAGCTAAGAATTTCTCAGTTTTCAAGTAATTACCCCTCATTTTGGGGAACGCGAATGTTGTTTACCATGTTCGCAATAGCTCTCCACCTGTCCCTGCCCTGATCCAGATGAATCCAGTCTGCGTACTCCCGTTCGTTCGTTAGGATCTATATAAATTTCCTCCATCGACGCTTAGGTCTTGAAAGTGGTCTCTCTTCTTTAGGTTTCCCCGCTGAAACCTTCTATTCATTTTCCTTCTGTCCCTACATTTGCCACGTGCCTCGCCCATTGCGCACTCCTTTTGTTGATCAACCTGATATTATTTGGTGAAGAGTACAAATCCTTCACCTCTAATTTCTTTCAGTTTTAATCTCATCATCATCGTTTTAATATCTCCCTCAAAGGCACGATCAGTTAAGGTACTAAACGTAGATATATTAATAACATTAAAGTGGGTCTTGAAGGAAAGGTATATGTGAATGTGAAATGAATTGAACTTGTGTTTAATCTACCAGGTACAAGTAGCGGACTCTAGTGAACACGGTGATGTTCGCTGAAGTTCTCGGATTACTTGACCAGCTCTAGGGATACTAACATCCCAGTGACTGTGCTGTGCTGAGGTACTTTATGAGCCCACTGGGAATACTTACCTTTAGAAAGTTCAGTTTGCAACTGGGGAAATTCTGTGGTACAGCGAGTTTTGAGTCTGCTATAGTGAATGATGAATGGGAAGTGATGAGGATGTAACCGGTTTTCACGTACCCTTCTGGCGGAACTGTAATCAGAATAGCAGGTCTCCAGCTGGGATTCCAGGTGGTTACTTCCCAATGTGGTGCAGACGCTTTACCTGTCAGTGTGTTTGTGGATGTGGGTTCGCGTAAAAGCGAGATCAGACTGAAGAATCGGTGTGAGATAGTCCGGCCAACTTAACTCGCCCTAGTTGACTGCCTATCTGAGCTGGAGTGCCTCCCACAAGCGAGAATTCGACTTTTGGACTATGAATGGTCCAGTTCGAATCTATTTGTTCCTATTTGTAATGGTGTTTTACATAAATTAATTTGCTAAGGAAGGCTTTGGGGTATGGGAAGATGATGTTAAAACGGATCTTAGAGAGTCCGTTTTGGAAATGCGACGTGTGTCTCAGAGCTTTTGGATTCGGTCTAATAGTGGACCTCTCTTATGGTAATACTGATATTTGAGTTGTCTTTAAAAGATATTTCTGTTCCAAGTGAATAGATAATTGCCTTATGCCTGTCGTTTATTGGGCAGTTGAGATTCATGACTGCTGAGCTCTCTTAATTAAAAAAAATCGAAAATTAAACCTACCGTTGCACAAAAAATTGCATGATTTAAATGGATCTGGGGCCAGCTCTTGTGTTAAGGATTCCGGAGCGAGAAACTTCTAACTCACCGTAGTCCATGCTGCTAGTAGTTTTACCCACGTGTCTTTGTGGTATGATTAGAGACGTTGAAATTATGTAAGTTTAATAAATATAATTTAAAGGTGTAATAAATTTATGATCTGGTAAAACGTGCTTGATATGATATTAAATATTCTTATTCATTATGACGTCTTTCAAGTTACGTGAAAGGCGACTGCTCATGGTAATTGTGGTGGTTATTGTACTTAACTTTACTCTTCGTTGCTACAGATATAAATATCTAAAGAACTATATATGCGGTGCTCCAAATTTGCCATCGTAGGTTCGAATACTGCTCGGGACATGGACTGATGTGCGTCTATGAGGGTTTGACAAGGGTGGGTAGAGAGGTCATCCAGTGAGACAGTTGCTTGTCTGTTAGTGTAACTCATTCAGAATCATTCCTATTCGGAACGTCCAGAGGGCATATTTCGTAAAACGCGATGTCGAAGTGGAGGTACATTGTGCATGAGAACCGGTAATTAACTGTTAGGCGCTGAAGTGCAGTGCGGCGCTGGACGTTGCCTTTCGACCGGACGTTACGGTCTCTTGAGGCCGTGAGCGGATCATTCCGTTTGCGCTGAGAGTCGCACGAGTCATTCTCGGTACTTTTCTCCTATATCTCCACAGTTTGTATTATTTTACTTTAATCTTTGCCTACCCGTTTCGTGTCATCTCGTAGAAATCTCAACAGAAGTATTTAAAGTGACAGACTGCGTGATGCAATCACACACCCGAGTTCTTCAGCGCAGTTCTGTGTGTGCATATAACATCTTATCTTCAGCTCATTGGTTTGAAGTTTGAGAAAATGCGATTGCAAGGTATGTATCCGCTTGTATCTGTATAACACTAGTGCCAATATCGCCGGGTTAAAATAGTTTCGACGTTCAAATGGAATGGAAAGCTCTCTTTCCATTCTGGTAACTAGGTTACAGTGACTGTTGTGTACGTATTTAGGGGAGACTTCGCTCTTCACAGGGCGATGTCTGCGCCCCTGGAGAATGATGCTGACGTAACAGGGCGACGTTGATGTTCTGTGTACATTACAATAGCCCGCGCTGTCGTCTGAGTGTGTGTGTGTGTAGCAAACATTTGTATACTTCGCACGTGGGCTGCCCAGATTTCTGTTTGCACGTGATTTAATGGAACTTTAACTCGCTCCGCCATAATGCAAATTGGTCTATGTCCCAGTGACTCAGTTGTGCGCTTGACAGACCCCTTTTTTTCATGATTTAAGTAACTGCTATGAATTCTAACATCGTGGCTTGCCACTCGGTGAAGATACAAAACAGTGCGTGTGGCTCGTGAGATTATTGTCTCTTGGCTTTACGGAAGGACCTGCTTATTGTCTCCTGGGCAGTCATGGAAGAACCTGCTTATTGCATTCTGGGTTGTCACAGAATAACCTGTTTTTTGTCTTCTGGCCTGCCACAGAAGAACCTGTTTATTGTCTTCTGGGCTGTCATGGAAGAACCTGCTTATTGTCTTCTGGGCTGTCATGGAAGAACCTGCTGCATCAGTCTTGGAATATAAAATTTGATACCATACGTTTTGTGCTGGAGATCAGGTGTTTAATATTGAAGAAACTAATTTGAACAGCTTTCAAACACTTTTGAGTTAAAAGGACGCTGGTCCCTCTGTTCTGCCTGTTGAAAGTTTTAGGAAGACCTTTAGTACCGTGTCTTCCTAACTCTTAAACAACAGAGCAATCATTTAACTCTGCATTATACCTCCACGGAGGTGGAGGAATTACTCTTTCAAATCTTCGAAACCTTATCGTGTAAGTAATGTGTTGTGTTAGGCACAGTCCATCTTGAGAAGCTAGTAGTTCCTCAGCTGGTGAAGAAATGTCATGCCTATTATTAACTCTGACTGTGTATACCGTGGCAGTAGGACAGGTTTCTCTCACAGTATTTAAGTTTCCACCCGTCACTATTATTCCACCAATGCGCCATCCGCATTCATTCGTCGACGGTACAAAATCTTAGCAAATGACAGCGTTGTTAAATAACACACTTATAAAATGAAGGTATGTCATTTTTACATGAACCACTTGCTGAATTGCTTAAGAAATAAATATATTGAAGTTATTTTGACGTTTTGCTGATCGTGCATCTCAGTATATTTATCTTAGTATTTAACCAACTTGATGCACAAAATTTGTTTCACACAATAAGTTTTATTTCATGCCTCTACATGTTTCGAGCACATATGCTCCAAACATGTAGAGGCATGAAATAAAACTTATTGTGAAACAAATTTTGTGCATCAAGTTGGTTAAATACTGAGATAAATATCCTGAAGTTAGTTTCATGACTACGCTTCTCCATCCTATTAATTAGAGATTAAAAGACTGGGTATTTTTTAAAGTCCAATATCGTGTAAAGGTGGTGGATGTAATGAAGAATAATAGTAAGAAGTGTTTCTTGTGGCATAGTAGATGAAGTCTGGGATATATAGTCCCAAGGGAAAGCGGGAAGTTTTATATAATTATTATTCGTCTAAAGTATTGGGCCCGTTAACTTTTAATTGAATTACTGCCTCCTCCAACTGCCATGAAATGATGTTTTCCCTACACAAAGACGTTCGGAGCCTCTTGAACACTGGGTTCATGTTATGCCATGGAAACATGCACAGTGAAGGTCTGTTTTCGTTGCAAACAAAGTGTGGCGTTTTAAAAACCAGAGTTCAGAGGTGTTTATTGGAGCATCCTACATAACATGTGAAAGGGGCAGGCCGGGAGCTTAATACCTGACGTTGATCGCCATGAAGAATCGGTCAACTGAGTTTAAATAACCCCCATTCATTCTGTCGTATTTATTGAATTAGGTTGTTTATCCAGTATGTTACAGTGTAATATATATGTTACATATTTTTTACGAACACATATGCACGTTTTAACCAACGTACAGCGAGTATAGTAACTTTCAAAGTATAGTACCCACCCGCTGACTACTGCTTCCATACACACACACACACACACACACACACACACACACACACACACACACACACACACACACGCACACAGTTTCTCTCTCTCGCTTCCTCTCTCTCTCCCTCTCTCTCTGCCTTTCTCTTAGTCACTTTTTGACGGCGTGGCCAGGTCTTAAAAACCAAAAAGGCTATCCACCCCTCTTCAAGAACTGGCTTTTTTTTTTGCCGTGTCGCGCGTAAAACCCGAGGCTTATCAGCAGTTGTTGTTTTTGTTATTTTTGTTTTTGTTGTTACGGTGGTCTTGGTTTTTGAATGTCGGGTTTCCGCTGGTCTGTAGCCAAGTTTATTTGTCCTTATGTAACGAAGCAACACAATACTCTCCCCGTAAGACATTGCAAACGTAACCGAAACTGAATATCAACAAGTTGTTACACGTATATTTTTCTTCTTAATCTGAGGGTGCGTGCTGTCAAGAGGTACTGTGTGATACAGGACTGGTGTCTTGCACCGGGATGGGAGAGCAGGTAAAGGCATACACACTTTTGACTGAACATTTGTTGAGAGGGTTCTTGGGATACTTGGGCACGTATAGGACGATAATCGGTACATATGTTTTGGACAAAGAGTCTGTGAAGACGTGAAATGTGTACAGTTGTCTTCGTATTACTGAATGTTTTGATTACAGCATTTGGCTAGTGCTGCAGAGCAACCAAGAATTTCTTATTCCAATGAACTACTTCCGTCTGGCTAATTAATATCTTGTGGCAGACTCTCCTGTCTTTAATTAGTAATTTATCTGTGTTCATCGTAAAAACTGTCTTGTATATTCGCCTGGTATTATAATCTACCATTGTTTTATGTTGAACTTCCAAATCTACTTTCTTGTTATCTTCTGTCTTAAATTTTTTTTTTGAGATGACAGGTTATGCCTATTATCTGTACATTAATAGACAAATCTATGCTGAAATTACATTACCGAGTGAAGTGCCGGCAGGTAGTTAATATTGTCGAGTATTAATTTAATAGCAAAATTTGATTTATATTGTGGGATGTGTCATGTTGAATATACGTACGTTGACTTTGTATAACATTAACACATTAAAGCAGCCTTCTGACTGTCATTAAACAGAGAAATACATGAATCATCAATAACGTTTTGATATTCATTTGGTTTCTTGCATATGCCTAGGGGAAAGTGCTGTCCTTAGTAACTGTCTGTATGCTGCTCAATCGAGCTATTGTACGCTTTAGCTGATTTTACGGAGCTTCATGTGGGCCTTATGCCTTGTAAGGCCGATCTTGCGCCCTCCGTTTGATTCCATGTAATGAGTTATATCAGTACGGTGGATTGGCGAACTTTATTGCTCCTGCTACTGCTGCCAAATTTATCCCCCCATACTTCTGTTTAGTCGTCTCGGTAGTTCTTTCCTCTGGGTTCAAGCGACCGGGGCAAGAAGCTTACCACTCCTTTCCGTCTAGTGCTGACGTAAGGAGCGTGTTGAACTATACATCTTCTCTCCCTGATTGCCTTCAGGACGCACACATGGACAACCTTACCTTTAATAGCCTTAGAGGTCTAAAATCTGTAGGCGGTGTGAGTTCTGGTCGGGACTGTCTGTGGTTGAACTGCACACTGTATTCTGTGCTTCTCAGTGCTTGGCATCCTCCGTCCATGTGCTCTGCTCTTGCGCGCAAAACATCGTCTCTTCAGCCCTGCGTGTTCTTGAATCTTATGAGGTTCGCACTTCACCACTGTGTGAGGGTAATCGAAGAGTTTTCGGCAGCTCTCCACGTAGAAAGACAACGATCTTAGTTATTTATTTTGCATTATTTGTGTATCTTATCTTGGGTTTGCAGAAACGAAAGTGAGATCCCATATTTTTCCAGTTACTCTGTAATATATTTCTGTGTTCTGCTCTGTTACTTAGTGTGGTGGGAGGAAGCAACAGTAGGCTGCTGGAAATCTGGTAACGATCTTCAAAATTTGTGATGTTGGAGCGATAAAATGAAGGAATAGAGAAAGGGGTACTTAGCATGCGCAGGAGAGAGGAGATGAGTGGAGTAGCCTGAAAATTGGAAAGGAAGATATTAGTGTGGGTACGCAGGCGTACGTGGGAATTGGGAATGTAATATTCAAATGGATGGTAACGTAATATGATATGAGAGTTTTAAATTCGTAAAAGCGCTTCACGATAGGATAAAATGGCGCTCTCTTCTAATCTTGGCAATCAATCTCCAGGGTATATTTTGTTTACGAGTTTTTATTACTTTTCCTTCTTCAGTGTACTTTGATTGCAGTACACACTTTCCTTCCATTAGATGTTTCAGTTTGCTGTCCAAGGTAAATTTCGTATCGCGTTTAGCAATCCCAGGAATAAAGCGTTGGTTACTGGTGTTTGGCAAGTGGAATTACAGAATTTCGGGCGTAAAGTCTTCTGGGATGTTACTGTTCTCCAGTAGATATGGCGTATCGCCTCAGGCGGCTTTATTTAGTTCTCTGCGATTTACTGATTTATAGTCAAATTTGAGATCCTGTATCTTGGGTTAGATTTTGAAGTCTGGTGGAATCTGATTTGTAAAGTTTGGGCAGGACCCATGTGTGTCGTAATACGTACACGTGTTCGTTGATGCTGAAGATTGCTGTATCTTTTGACACGGCTGCTGTCAGTTTTACAGCTGTGGCCAGGCCACTGTGTTTGCTTGCTGCTCATAAATCTGTTATTTCGGTTCAGACATTATTATGCATGCCAGTATGAAATGTAATATTCTGGGTCTGTCAGTGCTGCTCATTTGGTTTGTTTGTTACAGTTGAAACATACGTGGCTGTGTAAAGGGAGGAGAAGTTAATTTGAAACGCAGTGTGCTGGGTTTCGTGACTCGGCTGAGGCGCTAGTGTTTTCATGCACACGGATATTGGTCAGCTGCAAGTTCTTTACGGGTACCGACATATTGTGTTTCTCGCCTGGTCACGTAGTGAAGACAAATGCGCTAGTCCCCTGTATTCTTCTTCTTCCATTGGCACTACAGCCCACTGTGGGCTTTGGCCTGTCGAACAATGTCCTTCCATTTTTTCCTATCTGCCACCAACTCTTTTTCATCTTCTCACTCCCAGCACTTGAATATCTCTTTCTACTTCCTCTCTCCATCTTTTCCTGGGTCTTCCCCTTCTTCTCGTCCATTTCAGTTCTTGAGTGAAGATCTTTTTGTAGTCCCCTGTTTGTTACCCATTATTCTTTCAGTTACTTAATGTACACATCCTTCGGTACTAATGTGACGACAAGCTGGTCTGTCGGTCTTCGAGTACGGCCTAGAGATCTTCTCAACCGGTGTTTCTGTGAATGTCAAGTGCAGAGTGTAGTGATTGGAAGCTTTATTCATGCCATGGCTCCGCTGTACGTTGGCGGTCACGGATTTTGGTTGAGTGTTCGCACTGGACGCTCTTGCGGCAGATTAGCGCTGTTTATTTTGCCATTAACGTGTTCAGAAATTGGACTGATGTGTCGGAAATTTTGGCAATTAAGACGGGACGCCCTGAGGATGGCGCCGACGAGCGCCGAAACGCGTTGGGGTGTTAGTTAAACGGCGTAACTTGGGGTATATGAAGAGGCGCCTTAAACGTTAGTTTGATGAAGAGAGACAGTTGTCGACTGAGAAGAGTTTGGCGGTAATTGCGTTATTTTGCGCCTTGTTTTTTTCCCCCCCTAAGAACACCCGCACTCGGTGACATGATAAGAGTTTGGTGTGCACAGATGCGTTAAATGGACGCACAGGCATCGTCTCACCATGAGCATAACAGTAGTATGAATAATGCTTGTATAAGAAAATAGGAAAATACCCAAACAGGAATATCCCCAGTTTGAAACCCCCCCCCCCTCCCGAGATCACAACACTCAACTTTTTATGCTGTTTATACCTTTTATATTAGAATAACTTTTTAATTCTACTGCTACTGTAATTATTTTAAACGCAAATTTTATAGATGTGAACGAGATCTCGTCGACAAAAACAAAAACTTTCTCTATTGTATAGTTTGCTTTGTAATAAGAAATTGTACAACCTGATGATGGCGGATATAGAGGCCGAAACATGTAGTTGTTAAGACAAGCTATGTAGAAACACCTCGTAGCTATATAAGAATTAAAAGTTGTGTTTGCAGTTTACTGATACTTGTGAAGAAAATGGGAACCTACTCTGGAAGGGGGAAAAAAACTAAGTGTAGCGTAGCGAAATAGTACAACATGAATGGAAACGCATTAATTTATGTTGTACATTTCCCGTTCAACTATATTACATATGTAAAATTTAATACCAACTTGTTGCATAACGCTTTATTGTAAGTTAATGCTGCGACATGTTTTGGCCTTAACTGTCGGCCATCTTCTGGGAGCTCCCTGAAGATGGCCGACAGTTAAGGCCAAAACATGTCGCAGCATTAATTAACAAGTAAAAGCGGTGTGAAACAAATTGCTGTTAAATTTTACGCATGAAAACGCATTATGTTTTACCTCAAGGTGAAAAGGTTTGTTAACTATCCTTTTGTAAAAAATGACGTTAGCCTGTGACACGCATGTGCACGCGTACGATCACACACGCGAATTTAGTTACTCTTGAAAGAATGTGAAATGCCAACTTGATGCAGCTAGGTAATTTTATTGATGTATTCTTAGCTCGACATGTTTCGGGCGCATACGCCCATCATCAGGAGCATTAGATGTTGAGTTGCAGCATATGGTTTTCTGCACCGAGTTTTTGGATGGGTGGT
>Ga0123352_10020594_pt1 | contig 10511 bp, 8 predicted proteins | sample TergutLab28metaG_FD_89700 | JGI IMG/M metagenome (GOLD analysis project Ga0123352, IMG submission 89700) | Labiotermes labralis P1 segment gut microbial communities from Petit-Saut dam, French Guiana - Lab288 P1 | ecosystem: Host-associated > Arthropoda: Insects > Digestive system > Gut ... | reverse complement strand
TTTACCTACTCTAGTTTGAGTGTTTAACAATGCATTATGCTAGTCCTAAGTTTATAGAAGGAACATTTCAACTTATACCTTATTTACCTATTTTAATTTGATTGTTTAACAATGTATTATGTATTATATAGAATGACTATACTTATATACTGCATTGACAAGTTCCACATCCAGTGGTGTCTGTACACAATGATGGATTTATGGAATATAATAAATGATATGATATGATATGATAAAGATGATACTGCTTGAGATAATTATTTAAAACATATGGAATTCCTAGGTATCAGTTCTTGATAGCTGGGGCTGCTGAACTGCATAGACAAAGGCATTATCGTTCTTCAGATGATGCTAAATGTTTACTAGTTTGTACTATGTAACATCACAGAAAATGTATATCTTTAGAATACAAGTTTAGACACTGAAAGAAGGGACACATTTCTCAACCCTTTATGTAATGTTACTTTCTTTTATGGGAAGGCATTATTTATGTGGTTGATATTCTCTCATATATATTCTAGTGCTCTTCCTGAGTATTGGTTTTGGTGAATCTTAGCAGACTCTCTAGTAATTTAATTTGTAAATTCCAGTAACATATGAACAACAGGCTTAATTGAGTCTACTGTGTATGTAACAGAGATGTGTGAAGTATGTTAATGGGAACTGGATTGCAGATGTGAAGGGTTACACTGTTACCTGACATAGCATTTGTTATTATATCATTAGAATTTTATACAAAACTAATATTGGACTGGTTTATCTATGCAGTTTATTGCATTAAATTATTTAATTGCCAGACAACTGTATGAAGCACCAAAAGATCAGTCAAAATGTACCACAATTTGGTTAGCCAACAGAGTGGGTCTCCAAATAAGTCTTCACTCACTTCCATTAGTGACAGCTATTATGCAGTTTGGGTTCATATTTACCACAGTTTAAGGACCAACAGAAACATGAATGTAAAATCCACATTTTGTATTCCTTTTAAAGTATTTTACCCTACAATTTTCCTGCCAATTGAAAGGTCTGTTAAGAATCAACAGGCAATAAATATCAAGAGGGCAACTAGCATAAGTGTCAATAATAACTTATTTTCAAGCGCTTATCACATATGAAACATCTTCCAGGCTGAAATTGACTGAATTCCTTATGTTTTCTTGAGGGTGATCGATTTTATCTACTGATAATTCTACCTAATGCTCAAGATGGTGTGCACAACTTGGTTAACAACATTAACGGGCCAGAGATCTCTGACCTCATCAGTAATCTGGAAAGTCGTGGTTCCTCACCACAAGTTGTGCTGTCTGTGCCGAAATTTAAATTGGAAACAACGCTGAAACTTGTTCCTGCTTTGCAAGAGGTACAAGATTTTTACTATAACAAAAGCTTCATTTTTTAAAATTCATACAAATTTGTCTCACATTATTTACATGATTACTTTATTTCATCCATTACTATAAGAGTAACATGAAATTTTAAATTTGTATGTATTTCATTAATCAACATCAATTATGATATGCCATGTGAATAAATAATAAAGTTCTACTGTGGAGTTGCCATCTGAAATAGTGTACTTGATATGAACAAGCTGTATAGGTTTGTCAGTTTCTTAGGCATAGTACTCATTCTTGGACCAATTTTTGTGTAACAGAATTTTCTACATATTTCCTGAAAGAAATTTTGATATATCACTTCTAATACACAAAACTAAAATTTTAGTATGCAATTTTAAAGCAATTTCAAATCCTACAAATTCAACAAATTATTTACAAGATAATATACACCATGTCATAATTCAGATAATAAAATATTTTCCAATTACCATGAAAAATATGCTTTTAAAATTTCATGAAATATGTTTAGCAGATCAAGAGGATATTAATTTTACTGGCATAATGTTGTACTAAACATTGTTTGAAAATACATGCCCCAAAGTTTGTAGTGAAATTCTTTCTTTTGTAGCTTTACGTCAACAAATATTTGTACTGAGAGTTAAGAAAGATGACAACACTATAAAGGTTATAGTCTAGATGGAGCTAAATATTCGTGCTTTTAAAACTTCAACACTGGAAGCAGCTGTGTAATTAGAATTATGCTAGGCACATCATCTCAGTTCCCTTTCAGTGTATTATGGGTGGAACAAAGAGATACTTCTGACACATGGATAAACATAAAAATGCCAAACAATGACAGGCATTGCACTATGGTCATTGAGACAGTAACTGTTACATATGAATACTGCAGTCAGCAAACTCAACACTGAAGAACAGAATGCCTGAAATGTGTAATTATAAAATGTTAAAAATTATGATAAAAAGAATAACATGACATAAGCATTTAGATATACATTTCTTAGAAGTGATGTGTGGATATTTCAGTCAGATCATCAAAGTGTAGAAAAGTATGTATACAGTAGGACCAGACTGCATGTTATAAATTTCAGGCATCCTATATCTTCCACAATATATGTGTATTGTAGCTTTCGACAGTTGAGTCTTCTAACCTGAAATGCAGTTGTAAAATCCACCCCCTCTTGAATTCTTGTAATTAGGCCTGATGATAGCCAATAAGTTCAGCCACAACATGTAGCTTTCATTTTTCCTGAATACAATTTTGTGTTGATTATTTGCAATATTCATTCATATTTAACAACACAATAAAAATGTGTCACCTTAAGGTAATATTCATTTGTATATAACAACACAACAGGAAAGTGTCACCTGAAAGTAGTAGCTGTTACGTCTCTCACCATAATTAACACATTAATATGTTGACAAGTTAAAGGCTCAGACCTCAAACCTGACATAAAGTTGTAAAATATACCCCCATTTTGAATCCTTGTAATTAGGCCTGATAATGGCTAATTGGTTTAGCTGCTACATGTAGTCTTTATTCTTCCTGAATATAATTTTTTGTTGACTATTTGCAAGAATCATTCATTTTTAACAACAATATGAGAATGTGGCACCTTCCAGTAACATTCATTTGTATTTAACAATGCAACGGAAATGTGCCATGTTAAAGCAGTAGCTGTTATTTCTGTCACCATAATTAACACATTAAAAGTTAACATTGTGTGACTGAAAACAAGTGGGAGGTTTTCAACAGAGCATGATGTGTTTATGCTTCTCAGCTTGGTCTGACAGACATGTTCACTCCTCAAGCAGATCTACGTAGGATCTCACAGCAGCCTTTACTTGTGTCAGAAGTGGTCCAGAAGGCACACATTGAAGTGGATGAAGAAGGAGCAACTGCTGCTGCAGCTTCAGGTATTGATTGCTGTCTGTTGTACCTAGAATTTTTGTACCAAGCCAACTCTAATGGAATGTCTGTTTGAAGTGCATGACTTGTCATATTTGGTATATTATCCATCTAAAATACATACAATTATGAATGCAAACCCACTTCTCAAACCTGCTGTGGCAATGAAATAAATAACCTCTATTTTTAACTTCTCTTCATTACTCTTAAATTCTACAATACTGCTTTTAATGGAAATGGAGGTGTGTAGTAAATTAAGAGAGAAAATATTATTCATAATTAAGTATACATACACAAATGGCCAGTTGGCACAATTATTTACAATTTTTCAATGTTCCTGCTTTGTGTTGGGTTGTCAACAACCACCATCAGGCAGTTCATTAAATTATGTGCAAATAAAATTTAAAATTCTACATCTTCTGTACTATCATCTCAATACACAATCATTCTTAATACTCTTTGTGGACAGTCTAGCAATTTGCCTCTCTTTACTAGCACAGTGTCTGTTCCAGCGAATTCATAATTATCACTTTTCTTGTAAATGGAACAATTTCAGTAATAAAAATTTTAATTTTGTTAAATGCGAAAGAATTTGTGCATTAAAACGGTTTTAAAATTACCCTTAATTCATTTCTTGTAATGTCAAACACATCAGACGTGTCTATTCTTGAGCAAATTTAAGCCTTGATTGGTGTCAACTGCCATTTATGACATTATAATGTTCACTATTATTTGATAAATATACGCAACCACTTTCAAAATATGCAGCAGTTCTTCTCATTTGCTGTGGTACTGCACCCCAAGATATTTCAACACTATACATGCAGATGTTTAGTGACTGTTGCAGACATGATCCATGATTATGTAACTGTCCCACGGCATTACGTTATTTGTCCTGAGGTATAGATAAATTGACCTTTTTTGCTCTTATTGTTGACCAATTAGTGGAATGAATCTAGACTTCAAGATGTACAATATATCAGTTTCCATTCCTCTGCAGAAACTAGCTGGCTTTAACTTCAAGTCCAAGTAGCTGGTCACAGATGATATGCAAAGACACTGTGAAAGTGAACAACAGCTAGTTGTTGACTGTATTCTTCACCTTGAATATGATACAGACAGGTGTTCCAAAATGTCAGAAGCTATTCTACTGTCCAAATCAGCGTTGAATGAAAAATATTAATGAAGGAATCATACAAATTACAGGATAAGATGCTACAGGAATCCAATCCAAAATATAATCAATTATGTTGATGAAGTCATAAAGTCTTTTACATGAATTGGCCATTTAACTCACTGTGTAAAATTTAGTCACAGTTGGTAATGTGTAATAATTATAAGCATGGCCTCATTGATAAGGAACTGGAAAGAGGATGTCTGTAACTGATTCCAAATACTGAATTAGTAAAGCAGTTTCATGCACAAGACCTAACGATGTCGATCTTATCAGTGGCATTCTTAATATTCTTGCCTGAGGTATTCATATTCACTTAAGTGCAGGTCTAAAGACTATGATGATGAAACAAGACACATCCCAGTGGTGTCTGAATTCATATCTGGTACATTCTTGTTTATTTTGTAATATCATTGAGGTGGCTAGTGACACTATATAACCACAGCTGATCTGTAATTTGCTTAAAATTAACAAGGGACATACATCCTCTTGGATGTGTGAGTTCATGCAGTTTTGTGTATATTGCACATGCATTGAGTGTTCATTTGAGTAGCTCACAGATTTTGTATTGGTGCATGGGAACAAGATAATAAATACTAACTGCATATCTCACATATACATCCAAAGACTATAAAGTCTAACTAACTAACTAACCAACCAACCAACCAACCAACTAACTAACTAACTAACTAATGAACCAACCAACTAACCAATCAAGCAAATAACTAACTAACTAAATGATTGACTGATTGACTGACTGGCTGGTTGGTTGACTGATTGACTGACTGTCTGCTGTATGGTTGACTGACTTGCTAACTAACAAACAAACCAATAACCAAGCAAGCAACCAACCAACCAACCAACCAACCCACAAAATAAATAACTCCATGAAGCAGAGTCCTTGAGAAGATTACAGTTCCTTACTTATTCAAGATATTACCCACACATTTGACATTTCATTACTTAATGAGGATTGAGATTCTTACATCACTACTTCTGAGTATTGAAGTGTTCTGGGATATAACATTGTGTTTTTGGGAGGGTGGTTTCCAATGTCACAAAATACACCCAATGACACAGCATCATATCCCAGAAGACCCAAATCCTTCTTCATTACTGTACTCACAAGAGCCCATCACTTATTCGTATCCTTGGCGAGATGAATCCAGCCCACTCCTTACCATATTATTTCTTTCAGCTCAACTTTAATACTAATTTTAACACTAATATAGGATATAGATAAGTCTTTTTTGTTGGTGGTGACATGACACTATTAGAACACAACTAGGAATTAAATTTGCTACGTCTTTTGCAAATCATGCTGCTAGGGTATAGGATCTCACTATAGCACTTGCTGTTGTAAGCAGTTATACTCTTAGCATGAAATACAATAAGCTGGCTTTACTTAACACCAGGGATCATGACAAAAGTCAGTTATTCACTCTTTCAAGATATATTATTGAGTTTGTGTAGAAGCATTTATCAAAGTATAACTAACGAGAAACAACCTAAGATAAAAACAATGATGCTTAATAATTCTTTATTTCAAACTAAAATACTTTCTGCATCTTCTGCAGCCGTCCCTTGAATGCAACATTATAAAGATGCGCACATTAATAACAGATATCTAATGAAGTATAAGTGATATTAAAAATAAAAAGGTAAAGCGATCCCTGTACAGGGCCTGAGGGCTCCAGGAGGTTGAGGCTCCCAGATTTCATGACAATCAGCACATGAAGGAGGTAAGGTTGTCAACCCTAGGCACCGGCCACCTTTAACCCCCCCCCCCCCAGAATATTCCTGGAACTCATTTCTGTTAGAGGCTAAGTCAACCTCTGGGGCACAGTGCATCTGAAAGGATTATGTCAATGAAAAATTCCAGTGACAACATTGGCGATTGTACCCATGACCTTCCGGCTTTTAGAGCAGTGCCTCAACCAACTGCGCCATCAGGTGCCTCATAAGTGATATTGTAGTGTACCTGAATTTACAAATAGCAAATGACAGAAGACTTACAGATAAAATAACCTAAAAGATATATAATAATTTAATTTCTGTACCTTACAGCATTACAAATTAACACTTTTACTCTGGCATATCCACCTCCTCCACCACCACTTGAATTCACTGTGGATCATCCGTTCATCGCATTCATCGTGGATAATCTCAACAAGTTGCCCCTTTTTGTCTGCAGAGTGACTGATCCTACAGCTCTATGAAAAGTAAATAATTTGTGCAGTATGAACACAGTTGCTCACATAAATGAAAGTGTAGGTGTCTGGTTCATTTATGAAGAAACTGTGAAAAAGACAATGTTATATGTGATAAGAACTTTCAGAGTCAATTTAAGACAGCTTTACACTTGCAACTAAAATTACATTAATGCTGAGTTTTGTTACATATCTCTACTGCTGCATCTTCTGCTAGGCCACAATATTTCCAGTTTGTTTTCCATTTTTTTTGTCCCATTTCAACTAATATTAAATCTTTTAAGAAAATGTGCCATTTTGTCTGTCATACTCTGCCATAAAATGCTACAGGAATGTCACTTACAGTTACACTAACCAGTTAATCCTTTCCTCTTCCAAGTTGTGAAGATTTTCTTGGCAATACATGCCCCTTAAAATCATCATACATTTTTTTCAGCGTCTATTTATTTCTATAGATGCACAGGTACACACAGATAGATGCAGACAGATAACAGATATTCTTCGCAGATATCATGAGGAAAATCAAGTCTGCAAAGTTCAGATAGTTGAAATAAGTTAGGCAACCTTGGGAGAGCGGAGATAAAATACAGAAATGTGAAGAGGAGAGGCCAGTTCAGAAATCTAGGCATAGTTAAGGTGAAGTTCACCCTAGAACAGTCCATGAGGGCTCAGAGGGTAGTGCATGTATAGCTCTACTTTTCTTTAACATTGGCGCTAGATGGGTGTGGGTGGTAAACGCCATGCCCTGGCCGCTTTACTCCCAGTAAAGACTCAGTACCCATTGTGTAGGAGGCTGGGTGGGCCCCAGGGTGGGCCTGGATGGGTGCAGAAAATTTCGCCCCCACTGGGATTCGATCCCCGGATCGTCCAGCCCATAGCAAGTCACTGTACAGACTATGCTATCGCAGCCAACACCTAGGCATAGATAAGAGGAAAATATTGAAAGGTATCTTAAAGAAATTTTGCACAGATAAGATTCAAGTGGCTGGAAGGAGACTCCATTGGTGGGCTATTATGAACACAATAATAGACCTTTCAAAGGAAGGCAATTTCTTGTCCATCTGAGTGACCATTAGCTTTTGGAGAAGTTAGATGCTTAATAAATTTACACAGTTGTATTTTGTGTGCAATGTACCCTATTTAAGACAAACAGAAGGCATGCAATCTAATGAACTGTGGTGTCATGCACAATGAACATGTGAAATGTGTCTCTATCATATTGCATGCTTTCATCCTATGAAAAGAAAATAATGAACCTGGGTTGGTGTGTCGAGCTGTGATTGAAAATCATCCACCATATACCATTATTATGTCACGATTTTGCCAGTATATGAAGTTGGCCTACACTTTATACTAGATGATCTACTCATTCTCTGAATGGGCTGTTGTTTATTTACAACACATAAAAATTCACAAAAATTAAAGTACAGTATCAACACCTGTAGCTTTAACTGCCTTTGTGCTTTGTTGATGCATTTCAACTGCACAGAGAAGGAGAAAGTGCAATGTCCTACACTGAACTGTTACATCCCAGGGTCCACCAATAACTGTAGTGTTGACAGAGCCCTTGACACAGGCAGGTCACTAATAGGTGCTGTACAATACCTAACACTATTGCATGAAATACATAAACAACACTGCTACCAACCACTGAACCAAGAAAGCAAACTATTGTTGACAAACCAAGTTTTCAGAAATTTAGTCTACTCCCTCTTCATACGAGTAGATATCACTATACTGGGATTTTTATTTGCTGCTGTTTCAGATTTGTGGTGGCGGTTGATTTCAGATGTGGAATACTGTATTTTGAATAATAATAATATGGGCAACATAAACAGAGTTAAAATAGTGGCCAGTGGGTAACATGGTCTACTAGCATATTTTTTAAATTCTTATCACAAAACACTGCTTCAAATCTTGGAATAAAGTATGTCAATATAATGACCACCAGTCATCTGGAGATGGAAAAAGAGCAGTTACCTGAAGTACTGTATACATAAAAAAAAATTAGGCAATGGCCAGTGTCAAACATTACACTGGTATAATGACACAACCTCCATCACCAAACTTAATCTTCCATATTTTTTAGTGTTCAGTGTCCGTGATTTTAATAAATGTGTTCCTGTCTTGCTGAATGAATAATATTTTCATAACTGTCTCTTGGTGTTAGTTTTCTAGAAGAATATAATTTCATTTGTGGCACAAGAAACTTCATGTGATTTATAAGAAACTGTGAAATTAATCTAGAGTTGAATATATTCACAATTTATTTTAGTTGCCATTTCAAAGATTACATATACACCTATTTACATGGAAGTGGGGCCTTGGTATATGATACCATTCTGAGCTATTGAAATTAAATGCACAAATAGGGAATATGTGCTGCTAGAATTTTCTTTTTAGAATGAATAAATTGTGTACCACTTAATTTTTAAAGGGTGATTGCTAATTTAGTAACACTTCAAAGCTTAAGCTTTAGTATATATTGTACTGGTTCTTGGAATGCATAGCATAGCACTCCCAAGGCCGTTGTAATTCCACTTTTCCCTTTGTTCTTTCAGTCTGGTTGTGATAAACTTACTTCTCTTGAATGTAACAAAAACATAATTACATTTCTGTTTGGTAGAGTATCTTTAAAAGTGTATGCTCTAATTAGCACAGTTTTATAGCCAACAGTACACAATATTTGTCACAAAATAACTTTATTAATTTGACCAATTAATTCTACAGGTGCATTTATTGTTCTCATGAGCATACGGCAACCACCTCCACTTGCCTTCAGTGTGGATCATCCATTCATTGCAATCATCGTGGATGATCAAAGCAAGATACCACTGTTTGTTTGCAAAGTGACTGATCCTACAGCTGCTTAAATGACATCTCATAGTGATTACTAAGAAAAAATATAGTATGTGTGTTGCAAATGTACTCTGCGCACTTCTGAAGAAACTGTGAAATGAAACAGATTTGTGTGTACTCAACACAATGTTTTGTATTGACACAGCTTTTAGACTGTATAGAGAAAGGATGACTTATTATCACAATACATCATGAATTTTGTGTGTAAATGTGTGTGTTTATATCTATATTGAGTTGGTCCCTGTCAGCATGGCATGGCATGTCCTTAATTTTCAGGTAGAGAAGACAGCCTCCAGGCATGGACATTAGCTGTAAATTTATTGAATAAGAACTGAATAAGCCAATGAGGAATGGTCCACAAGCTTGGAAATTGGGTGACAGCCTAAAAAATCCTTGCCAAAAAAAACTGTTACAGCTTATTACATAAGAACTCAGTATTTCATGGATTGTGTGGAACAACTGAAGCAAGGGCTCACGTTACAGGAAGAACATCAGCTGAAGGTGTTCGAGACTTTGGTACTTAGAAAGGTGTTTGAGCCAAAGAAGGAGGCAATAACTGCGTGATGAGTTCCAGGATTTGTACTCCCCATCAAATATTAATAGGGTTACCAGATCGAAGAGGATTGGATAGATTGTGCATGTAGCACATACGGAGCTAAGCAAGAAATGTATGCTACAGGATTTCGGTGGGGATACCTGAAGGAAAGAGACCACTTAGAAGACTTGGGCGTAGATGGAAGAATAATATTAAAATTTATCTTAAAGAAATAGGATGGAAGAGCTTGGACTTGATTTATCTGTCTCAGGATATGGAAACTGGCGGGCTTTTGTGAACACGGTAATGATTCCTTGGATACAACAAAACGCGAGAAATTTCTTGTTTGGATGAGGAGCTACTAACGTCTCAGAAAGAGTTCTGCTCCACTGAGTTGTATGCACAGATACAGGTATAATGACTTCCACAAATAACTCATCCACTTTATCCGCAATAATAATAATAATAATAA
>Ga0123352_10020593_pt1 | contig 10512 bp, 6 predicted proteins | sample TergutLab28metaG_FD_89700 | JGI IMG/M metagenome (GOLD analysis project Ga0123352, IMG submission 89700) | Labiotermes labralis P1 segment gut microbial communities from Petit-Saut dam, French Guiana - Lab288 P1 | ecosystem: Host-associated > Arthropoda: Insects > Digestive system > Gut ... | reverse complement strand
CGCAAAAGTTGGCACTAACTTCGCCGACCGGCGGCGGCCGCTCTGTCGGTATAATTCGCGTGCGGACTAAGGCCACGGAGTTTAGTTTTTGTTTGTTTGTTATGTTGACTGTCTGCCGGGCAGTCAACGTAACTAGTGTGACAAATACATATTGCTGCAAATACAGCATTGAGACTCCTGATGATGGACAGTATATCAGCCCGAAACATGTAGAATTGTTTGCCAAAATAAAGTTGAGAAATAGTGCGTCTTGTTGGCTTCTAGTATACAAATATTATCAATATATTTATTGCATAAGATATATAGAAATATTCACTGGTAGAATTACACATAAAATTATAACAACAGACTTAGTCGTCCTTCGTTCTGTGTACTGAGTTCATGTTGTCTGCAAGCGGACCAAATTTTGCCTAATTTTGCCGCACCCAATTGAACGGAGGATGGACTTGCCATAAAGTGTGCAGCTACAGGCACAGCAAGTCATCAACATTAATAATCACATTCTCTGCATGTGTGAAAGACTTAGCAATAAGATAAAGATTACGACATGCACAGACAAAAATCTTAATTAATTCGGTGGCTACAAAGTTTTTAAACATCTTAATATTTTCTTCTGACTCATAAACTTATTTCACAATTTTTAAACAATTTTTTGTGAAGAAATATTGTTAGTTATATGATCGTTCATTCAAATCTAAACAATATACGACATAAAAATATGGACCAATTCACTGGGAAGGCTATAAAAATTTGATATACAGCAGTAATGTACCTTATACCAAAAAACGTGAATTACAGACCAGATGTGCAACTGGCAATACTTTTCCTGAATGCTGATGTACAACTCAAACTAAATTCGACAGTAATGAATGTAACCAATGTGGTTGTGACTAGCGATAATGAGACCATAATGACGATCAAACCATCCATAAGTTATCCGGACGTGGTTCGAACACAGATCCCTCCAGTCGATATTCAGCCACCACGTACAGCAGGGCGGTACTCACTTTGCTGTCGGATCGGTAATTCTATCACAGTGACAATAGTGTTTCATGCAGCTGCAGTATCAAATGTACATGCAGATAGTGCACTGCTATGGCTTTCAATAGTACCAACTGCTCTTTTATACATATTACTGATTTTAGGATCGATTATTTAATCTCGTTGTGTATGATAGGTGTACAAAAGAGTACTGTCCATTTTTCTTAGGTTTTTATCCATCTCTAATATTCCATCATGTAATTATCCGCTACAAACATCCAACGACGCGTCTAGATGGCATACGAAAGGGCCCAAACTCACCTAATAAACAGTAAGTCCTTTATTAATAAATAATGCATAAATAAAAGCAAAAAGCAGTTCTGAACAGAACTCTTAAATCTGTTTCCTATTTCATATATGTATAGTTTCAGTACTAAGTATATATTGTCATTGGCATTGTGTGTTAGGAAAGTGATGAATTTGTTATTTAAAAAGATTGTGTATAGTTAGGTTTGTAGAAGCTAATATAAAAAATTCACATCACTGCCTTATCATATTTTCCTTATTACAAACTCTATCAAATATACAAAGTGAATAATATATAAATAAGCAACAAAGTACAATTCAACATTTATGATGTATTTCATTTAAAATTTTCTGACCAAATTGTAAATACAATATATCATAAACATTTAAGTGCGTTTTATTGGTTATTTATTTATTTATTTATTTATTTATTTATTTATTATGGCCCTGATTAATACATAAAATATGGAACATATTAAAATAAAAAGTTTATTTAATTTCACACATTGGCAACAATAAGTCATCACTTCCAGCTACAAAACTGAAATTCAGATATTCTTAAAAGCATGGTCATAACAAATTTTGTATTTTCCTCAGACATAATACCAAATATAATTTCATGACCATAATATAATTGTCGTTAACACTGCTCTGTCTCAAAAGTACGCGCATCCGTAATGGTTTATTTTTACTGGTTGGAAATTAAAGTATATGCAGTTGGAGTGACAGCCAAAGTCTTAACGTACATAACAAGTGTCGTAAAATTAGTTCAAATTGTTAATGCTTGGTTAGGGGACAAACACATACACTGACACAGATAAAAAGGTGACCACCTAAACACATTTTTCCCACTTAAAGTTTCCCACTTAAAGAATAAAGATATGCTAGCAAATATACATACAATAAGTACACGGAAAACGTCATAAACATTGGTACATTCAGTACAGCCTAACATGCTATGGAAATAAAAACTCCGAAACTTCTTAACACGATACATGCAGTAGATTGTGAAACTGTGTACGAAATAATCAGAGAAATCAAGTGCGCCCATTTCCTTCATTTTTTCAGAAGATGGAGGCGAATATTTTATCTCAAAACATTGGTACCTGTCAACCAATTTCCTTGCTATTTTATTCCAAAATATATAACTTTTGTGTTAGCCACCATCAGAAATCCAAAACAAATTAACTGCGTGGACATTAAATAATTCCTTTGCCTCGTGGAAGTAATTTGAGCTAGACAGCTAGTACATTTTGTGATTTTTAAAATCCAAAAAACCAAATTTGAAACATATACTTCAAATCTAATAGCCAGTTTTTGGTATTATACATTCTTCCGTTATAACACCCGATGTTAGACATTCGTGTTTGAGCCTCGTCTTATAAATAACCCCTCCGTATTTCGTGGTTATAACAGTAAAACTGCTCAAACATTCGCAGAAGTTATAAATCATGATTTACAAAATGAATTCAAAAAGATTTTATGTTTTTATAAATGTATTCGAAAACCACAAAAACCACAGAAAATTATGGCAAAATAAAATTGTAAATAATTGAATAACGCAGCTGCTTGTAACTCGTAAGAATTAAAATCAAGATTGTTAGTTAAGGTGTGTAGAGACGATGTGCTGAATTGTTGAAATTATTATCTCCGAAGTACACCAAGTGCAATTAACAAATAAAATGTAAAGTTGTTACTGTATGTAAAGTACACGAATCATGACGTCTTAAATTCTGCGGATAAAATTCGTTTGCCCGTGTTAAATTAAACTGGAACCTGGAACAAACACTTCACTGTCAGTAAGGTATAATATTTTCAATAAACCTTGCTTTATTCTGGTTCTGAAACGGAACAAGAATTGCTTGTCGTCATACTTCTTCTTTCCAAACTATTCCTTAACATTTCATCGGAAATATTCGTAGTTAGTCAGTTTTCAAATTGACAAGAAATTTATTTAAAATCTTAACATAATTTAAATCGAATATAATGTAATTCAGACACAGATACATTTCATTGCCAAATACCTGGAACCGTTGTAACAACATTTATGTAGTACCAGCCTCCAATTAAAACAGAATATTTACTTTGCAACAGTGAAATAAGGTTAGCAAGAACAAATATTACTCGGAAATTATGCTGAATTTTGAGAAATTTCTTGGAATGGAACATACAGGTACCATACACTTGCAAAATTGAGGCAGGCAGAAGTATCTGAAAATAATTTAAATGGATGGGAATATTTGCAACAATCTCATTTATCTTTCGTCTTTCTTCCAATTGCTGAACTGTAAATCAATTGTAAATTGTGAATCAAAATATTGTGCTTCCCAAACAAACCTCGAATATACCCATATGACGTCAGTGTAAACATAATCTCATTATTGATGGAATGTTTTTAGACATATAAATCATATCTTCATGGTTGCACCGTGCATTGATAATAACAAATACTTTATTTTTCCAACTAATGCGCACATATTATATTAAGTAATTAAACCATGCATAAACCATAATCACTAATGATGGTTTATGTAAACCGAAACATGTTGGAGCAACTTTTATAATTTTAAATATTTTAATAATTATTTAATGTAATTTGTGTGCATTGGTTGGAAAAATAAAGAATTTTATATAAATCAAGCATCGCCAGATGCTTAATTTTACAACCCTGGACAAGACTTCAGTTACAAATGTAATTGTACTCTACTTTTCAACCCTTTGACTTATCTGCACTTTGTTTAAAAATTATTTTACTACCTCACACAAAAAAACTCAATATTTTTCCGGAATAAAGACAGACTAATTATTACTGTTTACTGATTCGTCGCTATTGATTTAAAGAACCATATGATGCCAATAAATATACTCAGTGGACAAAATGCAAATTTTCTCAGTATTGAAGGATAAAGGGACAGATAGAAGTGACAAGAAGACGAGGAAGAAGGCGTAAGCAGTTACTGGATGACCTTAAGGACAGTAGAGGGTACTGAGAATTGAAGGAGGAAGCTCTAGATAGAACTGTGTGGAGGAATCGTTTTGGAAGAGGCTTTGGACCTGTCGTTTGACAGATTACTGATTATGATGATGATGATTGAAGGAACTGCTACGCATAATAAGACGGCCACATACAGTACATGCTAAAGTTTTCTGTTTGAAGACGCAGCCTGTCCACTTCCAACAATACATAAAGTTCGATTTGTAAAATGGAGATGTACTTCTAAGGGAGACATGCTGTAATTGGTTAATTACTTTGATTTTATGGATAATTTACGTACGCCTGACCCAAAAATCAAAGTCTAATAAATATAAAGTTTACAAATCTTGGAGATTAAGATCGGGCGTTTTCAAAATGCAAATTTTTCAATGGGATTTCGCGCTGATTAGATGATCCCAATAAACTTAATTTTTTCCAGGAGAAACAAAAGCAGGACTTTTACAACCTGAATTATTACACTTGAAACATATTTACTAAACTCAATTTAGCTATTAACATTCTACTTGCTTCATCGCATGTAAAACTTTCTCGTGCTTAATTAACCTTTTGGCGCAGGAATTCTTTTTTTAAATTTTAGCACACCCTGTATATAAAATGTAAATAATACAGGAACCAAATACGTTAGAATTATGAAACAAACTGCATTTTGAAGAGAAGAAAACGGAGAGTAGATACCATGTTTAAAATATTCGGTACCTATATTTGTTGAATAAATATATAATATGCAACTTTAGAGGTTAGCGGTGCGGTACGACCACTGTAGTTGACATTAGGCGTCAAAAGGTTAATGTTGTCTATTTCTGTCCTATCTGAAGGAAGTCTATAAACTTGTTTCAATGTGTTTTGTAGCACATTGATTCTAACTGCTTTGATAAAATTGACTGTTTCAATAAAATGTACACGAATGTTGTGGTAAGGAAAATTTGTGAGTTCACTGCAAGTTTTTATTGCAAATGGCATTGACGTGTGCTAAATTTATGTTTTCCCAAATGTGACACCGTTAAGTCCAGTAAAACAGTTGCTCCGAAACATTGCTACTATCTAACCAGAGGGAGACACATCGCTGGAAATAACCTGAACATCTTATGGAGGGGCAAATTATTTAGACTTTAAGGAAAAAACCATAAAGACAAGAAAGTCACCTGGAAGCAGAGGGAGTGTTGAAGAGGATAGTATTAAAATGGATCGAAAGGAAAACAGACTGCATTAACCCTTATCCTGCTAACGTGTAAAATGGGATGAGCTCCTAATAATGCCAGCGAATGGCAGATGGGATTTAACTCGGCGTTTAAGCCTTATCCTGCTAACGTGGTTAATATGGTGAGCTCCTAATAATGCCAGCGAATGGCAGATGGGATTTAACCCGGCGTTTAAGCCTTATCCTGCTAACGTGGATAACATGGTGAGGTCCTAATAATGTCAGAAAGTGGCAGATGGAATTTAACTAGGCTTTTAAACCTTATCCTGCTAACGTGGATAATATGGTGAGCTCCTAATAACGCCAGCGAATGGCAGATGGGATTTAACTCGGCGTTTAAGCCTTATCCTGCTAACGTGGATAATATGGTGAGGCCCTAATAATGTCAGAAAGTGGCAGATGGGATTTAACTCGGCATTTAAAGGGTTAACCAGTGGCTGGTGCTAGTGAATACGAAAATATAACTTCTGTTTCCGCGACAGATGCAGAATTTCTTTATTACATAAGCGATTGTTAACGTACTCAATTTATGGCACCAACCAACTGCATAGTATTAATTACATAAATAATAACGACGTATCTCCAACATGTTTCGGTACAAGTGTGCCATCTTCACGGAGGACAAAAATCCAAGTCTAAAACCATTTGCCAAAAGTAAGCTCTTATTTGCAATGATCTGCAGTGTGTGGCAGCACTGATGTTCATGTAAATTACCTGCACGGAGTAAAGGTTTTGCAGTTTTTTGGCTTATACTAAACATAATATGGTTAAAATACTTCTAGCACGGTTAAATGTGGTTTATACAACGTAAAATTAGTGTTGCTTCATTCGGTAGTGGGAACTGCTTCTCATGTGGCATTACACGTTCAGGTTGGTTGGTGAAAAGAAATTGAGTACATTCATCTCAAAATGCACGGAATGGACAACTTTATAACAAGTTGCTATTAATTTGACTTAGTTACTAATCATTTAGTTAGTTACTTGATTAGTCATTAAACTATTATTAATCAAATTTGTCTGTGTAAATGTGAAATGTAAATGACCAGAACTAACATTTGGCGTTAAACCAAATGTCCAAATGGCATTTCGTTTCTGAAGACGTTTCCAGGCATCTAGCTTTCGTTACAACACTAAAACAGTTACCCTGTTGTGCAAGTGTTTACTACTTAGTGTATCGAAAATAAAAGAAAAAAACTTTCCACAATAATTGACATATATAAGGCATCAATCATCCGACCAAACACAAATATACAGATCTAGTGTACTAGTCTCTTATTACACACTAAAAACATTTACCCATATATAATTAGAAATTAATATTTATTACTTATTTAAGATCTCAATTTTAGAAGGAAAAGCATTTTATATTTTCCTTTTATATGTCACACAAAATGTGTTTGTACCCGACAATGAAATATTAATAAGGTCGAAACTTGTCGCACAATTAAACACATGCTTAGTTATGTCGACTGTTATAATGAAATTATTATTTATCAACCAAAATTAACTTGACAATATAAGACAGCCCTCAAGCTTATAAATCTTTATGAGTAAGAATTTGTGTTTTATATGCATTAGTGGAATAACCTAGGGCAAAAATACCACTGGGAACGTAAGGCCTTGATTAGGAAAATGGTGGGAGAAGAGACAAGCACAAAATAGGCAAATCTTAGTTTGAATCCAAATCCGAGGTCAAAGCTTGCTCTGCCTCACTTAATACTTGTTTTTTAACCTCGCTTGAATGGGCATAGCTCAGATTTAGGTGGTCACCTATATTATCAAATTGGCACGCAGAATGGATATTTCAATGTGTCATAAGTGAAAATATTTCCAAAATTATCATGGAGTTACAAATACAACACGCACACATAACCTTTACCTCTATTTCTATTTCCACATATCTTTAAGTAATATCATTATTGTTTTATATTAATTTTTGTGTTATTTATTACTTAAATTATTTTTGAAGCTTTGGTTTAAATTCAAACAACTGTCTACAGGAATATGACATTTAAAGTTACAAAAATGTATTCATTCATTATGGTGAGCAGAGATCGGACAAGTATGAGGCGTTAAACGTCTCTCCAGTGTATAGAGGGCGAAGTAGCGCCGCTAACTACGGACTTAATAAAGTAACTTTCTTCCCAACAAACTTAAACAACACAGATGTGGCATAAATCTGTAGCTACTCTCATTCTTAACCTCAGAACTAGATGGTACTGTTCAGCTTCATAATCCAACTAATATATACCGTGGAAAAACCGTCAGTACCCACTGAGTAGCAGGATTGATATCCCGCAGACCGAGCATGGAGGCTCTGGAGAAAAGCCTCTTGTGTTCTGTCGGTAACCGACCCACAGTTCCTCGGCAGTCCAGCTCGCAGCGTAGTCACTACACCGACTCCGTGTTCGTTGGAGCTGTTGGACATAACCGCATAGATGTCCATCGTTGCCATTGTTGTAATTTGGTCTGCGTACGGTATATTCCCTGTCCAAGCTTCCTATGCCTAGCTGTAGTGATTCATCAGTAACTGTCTTTAGACAGAAAGGTGAGAATCCTGGCATAATTACCGTGATTTTACTTTAAGAACGCCGCCCCAAAATAAAATATTGCCTAAATTATATTTTGCATATATTTGTGAGACCCATCAGTACATACCACTTCAGGGCTCCTAAAGAGGTTGTGACTATTGCCAACGAGCGGAAAGCTACGCAAGACCACACACACACAGAGAGCTTGGTCATCTCATTATGTAATCTTTCCTTTTCCAGACTAGTAAGAAAACAAGGAAGGAAGGAAATAGGAAATGAAGAAATGAAGGAAGGAAGGAAGGAAAGACGGAAGGGCAAACGTGGAAGCTTTACATAAATAAGTTTTCCTATCGCCCACAGAATGAATAATCCTTGTTTCATCCTGTGACATTGTACAATTAGTTTTTCGTAGAACGGTAGTCACTGTACAGGCTACAATATTTAATATGCCGACACTCTGTATTTTCTCATCAAGTGTCAACCTTAGAAGAAATAAAGGTACTTTGTGACAGAATACAGGACTAAATTAGTGTTATCTGGCTACGGAGAAGAAGGACGTTTCCTCTAAGTTTAGAAATAATTAGATAAGGCCATTAGTTTTTACACAAAATTAGAAGGGCTAATTCACATTAAATTCTGAGTATATTGTTAAGTTGTATTCGTTAAAGAAGTGCTAAGTAAAACAACTTTATTTACTTACTACAAGGTTTAACCTGCATGTAATTAGTAAATCATTACAGAACAATATTAGTTTTACAAAATTACATAAGATTGTGTCTTATTTGTACATCGAACAATAATGCGACTAATTTATTTACTGCGAGTTTATATTCATGATAAGTAACAAACTTAATTGACACTTTTGTTCACTTTCAGAAAAAAAAACATATACTGGGATAGATGCAGTAGCACTTTCACATTTAGCGCTTGGATTAATATAAATAAGCAGTTTTAACAAATTTGTTTATAAGAAGGCAATGTGGATATTGGATGTGTGTCTTTTGCAAATTTCTTACATATTTTCAGAAAATAACTATTTTAGTCCTAAGACTAAGTAGCGTTGTTTTTATGGTAAGTATTTTTGTTGTAATTACTTCCTAAATAAGATCAGACAGAACACATTACGTGGTAGTTCTTATTAGCAATTAATAGATAATTTTGGGTATATATTGTCATTGGGCGCTGAATAACATTATTAGTCTTTCAGTTTTCAGAATAATCCTTGTTACACAGGAGAATACGACATTTTTTTTTACATATGCACATAAAATACATATTATAATTAAAATAGGGCATGTTTATCTGCAAGAGAGAAAAATTAAATTGATTCATGAATTTCCACTTGTCCGTCGCCCCGTGTTAAAGTAATAAAACACGAAACACTAAATCGAGAAAAATCTATTTATATCTCTATAATCTATTTTTCATTCTATATATAATTTCATTTATTTTAGCATAAAATAATAAAATTGCTTATCTTGAATAAATTATACGCTATAGGTTGGCGATTATATTAATATAAGTGTTTAATACTGGATACCTTTTTCTTCTACTATTAGATAGCTATACCCACTATACTGTTAATTGTATATAGATAAGATTGAATTATTCTTATAAATATCCCTGGACCAGCAATTAGAATCAGTATAGAAATTTTCTTCTCATAGAGTCTCAGTCCTCAGGCTAATAACTACGGTCAACATCTAATTCGGTGGAACCAATAGGCTACTACTCTCAACGCATGGTTAGTTTGCCACCATTGTATTCCTGATGTAATGAAAAAACCCTCACAAAAAGTTATATTTTGCCTGTCGGACACAACGTACTAGGCCTAAACGTATTTTCAGGCCTAAGGATGACAATAGATCCTGTCCCCGGAACGTTATTATTATTATTATTATTACATAGGGACAAAGTCTATAAAGTATATAAATCCAAGTGTGATATATTATCCTTAAAATCTTAGGGAAATTAAAATTTTATTTTCCATATAGATCTAGAATTTTTCCCTTATACTAGAACTGCAATTTTATCGCGAACATTTCACAATAATGTGCGTTTCTTTAAAAGCAACACGTTCAGTTGGAACATCATCAGTTGCAGCCACTGCAATATATCACGTAAAATGTAAAATACATTTCATGTACTTCCAAAGCAAGACACATATTCATTATTTTATCTCAGTATTTAACCAACTTGATGCACAAAATTTGTTCCATAATAAGTTTTATTTCATGCCTCTACATGTTTCGAGCATATGTGGTCATCATCAGGAGGTCAAAATTGCATTACACAGCCTCTGGTATCATCACACCTATATGTGGCCGTTCCAGCCACCTATAGGTGTGATGATACCAGAGGCTGTGTAATGCAATTTTGACCTCCTGATGATGAGCACATGTGCTCAAAACATGTAGAGGCATGAAATAAAACTTATTGTGGAACAAATTTTGTGCATCAAGTTGGTTAAATACTGAGATAAATATACTGAGATGCACGGT
>Ga0123352_10020592_pt1 | contig 10512 bp, 6 predicted proteins | sample TergutLab28metaG_FD_89700 | JGI IMG/M metagenome (GOLD analysis project Ga0123352, IMG submission 89700) | Labiotermes labralis P1 segment gut microbial communities from Petit-Saut dam, French Guiana - Lab288 P1 | ecosystem: Host-associated > Arthropoda: Insects > Digestive system > Gut ... | reverse complement strand
GTGTGTATAAACCCCTACAATGACTCCGGACCTTGCTTTCAGTGCAATCCCTGCCCAAGAGTCTGAACGTGTACTTCACCAGGTCCTATGAAGTAACTAGCATTATGTTAGCAGGACCTGGAATTTCGTTACCGTCTTTGTAATGTCCACGTTAGTGGATTGTATAAAGAGGCACATGAATCCAGTCCACTAGAAATTTTTCTTCGGTTCTTATATCTGCCATGCCTACTATATGCCCTGCATGGGAAAGGGATCGCCTGAAAGACCTAAATGTAAGTGGGAGTATAATATTGTTAAGAAACATAAAGATAGATGATGGAAGAGTGTGGAATGGATTTATCTAGCTCAGGATAGAGAATGCTGGTGATCTCCTTCGTGAACACAGACAATAAACCACTGGGCTAAATTAAGATTTGAGAATTTCTTGACTGGCTGATGAATTACTCTATTCTCAAGAAGAATTATGATCCGTGGAATTTATTACAAACTTTGATTCCCTCCTGCTTAGTGCGGCTCTTTTGAGTGTGGAAAAAAAAAGAAAAAAATTTCGTCATCGCCACATATTCCAAATTCTGCTATTAGAAGGCATAGGCCTGTATAGAGGAGATACGAATTTGACATTCAGAGGACCGTGCATCGTGATATAGTCCTATAATGAAAACCAAAGAGGTGCACTATTTCTCAATTTTATTTTGGTAAAGAGCTCTACATGTTTCGGACATATCTATTGCCCATCATCAGCAGTCTTAATACTCACGGCAATAGTTATTTGTCATACTAGTTACGTTGACTGTCTGCTGGCGAGATTAGGATGGAGTTCCATCCTGCCCTCGCTAGCAGACAGCCAACATAACCAGTATGACAAATACCAGCTGCTGTGAATGCATAATTAAGACTCCTGATGATGGACAGTAAATCTGTCTGAAACATGTAGAGTTCTTTACCCAAACAAAGTTGAGAAGTACTTCATCTCGTAGGCTTTTATTATAAGAATAAGAAGAGGAGAGACGGTTGGCAGTGTCCAAACGTGAGCCACAGTGATGTCATTGTGACTTACCCGATAGTTTTCTGGTAGTGGGAATCCGTCGTAACCTGGATCAGGTGGCAGAGCGTGCAGTTCGTTAGTTGTTGCATTTTCATATTGCAACACCCCAAGCTGGTAAACTTGACGTTCAACACAAGTGATGAGACCCTTCAGATGGATCCAGTAAGATCCTGCCGTATTAGTTGCTTCTAAAACGACATCGTACCTTTCACCTGCAATGAACCTTTATTTCAGGAGCTAATACATGCAAGTTTCGTGCTCTCAAGTTGAGGCATCGCCGTTGTGTGTGTAACAATGGAGTAAAGGGCAAAGTAAGTCAAACACAACTAGTTTATTGGTTGGGTGTTAATGAAACGACATGTTTCGGCCTACTCAGAGGCCATCATCAGGTTTACAAAGTTCTAAGAGACTGAATATTGTTTGTTTAGTCCCTTATAACTTTGCAAACTTGATGATGGCCTCTGAGTAGGCCGAAACATGTCGTTTCTTTAACACCCAACCAATAAACTAGTTGTTTTTGACTTACTTTGCCCGTTTACTTCATTGGGTTTAGAAGCTTTTTCACGCGTCTTACCATTCGTAATCGCTCTAAGATTAAGGGAATTAAATAATATTTACATATAAGATCCCTTTTCTAAGGTTTTGAAAAGCGTGTCACGGTAGCTTAATCGCTCTTAATGTCTTAATCTTGAACGCCGTCAATTTCAAGCCACCTGTACGGCCTGTGTTTTGTTCCGCCTTGTCTAGTGGTGCGATTATTTCCACTGGTCTTGATTTTCTGTGCCTTATGCTTGATGCCTGCATGTTTGTGATGAAATTTTACCCCTGCGAAACCCAAATTTCAGATCGGTGTGCCTATTGGAAAGTGACCACTCTTGCGGGAAACTTTTTTTTTTATGATCGCTGCACCAAAAGAGATGTGTTTCTGCTCGATATTTACAAGTAGAGCAAGCCTAAGTCCTTATAGACCTAATGAGTGTTTTATGGAGGGGTAATTTAGTTCATGTCTAAAACACAAAGTCTTTTTTGCTGCCGTTAGAAAGACGGGTCGGTGAATATCACATAGGGGAAAAATCGGCCTGTTGTGTAAGCAATATTTGAGGAGCACAGATTTAATAACGGGACTAAATTTAAGATTTTGACTACTTAAGCGGGCGGAAATTGAACTAACCACTGCGCTGGGCATGGTTAAAGTAAGCTGTTTCATTTCCCTCGCTAATAAATTATCCGAGATTTTCAATTTCGTTAGTTCCTCGGGGTGAATATCGGGAGAAATCAGAATACAAATTTTTTTTCGTAACTAATTTCAACTCGCTGACGGTCAATGCCATTTCGCAACTTTAATATTTTCGATAAGTAATGTCTGTTTGATGTTTGTTGGACCGTGCATCGTTGTGATAACTGAAGAATAAAAAACCAGCTAGAAGCTACTTTTTATTTTATTGTACTTCTTATAGGCTCAACATGTTTCGGGCACTATTATGCCCATCATCAGGAGCTCGCAACTGTGATGTTGATTACCACATTGGTCGTTTCGTTCTTGGTTTGCTGTATGTTGGAGGTTAGGTGCAGTTAGGCTGAAGTGGTGTCCGGGCTGCAGCCCGGACACTACTCCTGATGATGGGCATAGTAATACCCGAAACATGCTGAGCCTATAAGAAGTACAATAAAATAATAAGTGGCATCTAGTTAGCTTTTTATTCTTCAATCTGTCTGTAATTCATATACTGTTTATACTTCGTATAGTAATATCTGTAGAGATGAATACAAATTTCTGCTGTAGAGAGGAGACCAAACATTACATATATCCTTGAATATAGACTCTACAACAAAAGAGCGTTTGTCACTCATACAGCCTAAACCACTGTATTTTCCCCAGTGTTCTGGACATTGTTTGCTGTCCAGATACCTTGTGGGAAAATGGATGACTATTATTTTAATATTTCTTGTACCATGCATAGTGTGTAAATCAGCTTACAAAACCAACCTCACTTGCAATGGGATATATATACATAACAGATGCACAAAATTTCCTCCTAGATGCGTCGGCACTCCTTGGGTGCCACCATCAGGGAGTCTTCACTGTGGTAAAGCAGTGCTTTCGAAATAGCCCACATATGCGACACTGTCACACACTTGCTCATTTTTAATATACATATTTGAGTTCTTGGTCAATTTTCTTTTTGACCTCTGCTTGTTTGGTGTTGGCGACACGTTTGTTTCCACCTTTTATGTTTATGTGTACATCTCTAGGAGTTAAAGGATGCATTTTACACATCTTCTTGAACTAAACCCTTGCATTAATCTTCAGCAATTTTGCATCTGTTGTGTATGTAGTCCATTGCATGTAATGTTGGGTTTACAAGGTGATTTCCACACTCTGCGTGGTACAAGCAATATTAAAACAGTAAATGTCCAAGAAGCAAGAACTATGTTCGACTTCAAGGACATCAATGAAAGTTGCAAATCTCTCACTTCTAGCTTAGGATATTAACTCCAAACTGAAGAGTCCTTCCCAGGAAAATTATTATCTTGTGGCGGGCTAAGAAATTTTCTGCTATTTGTGGAAATCGACTCTATACATTTCAGAACAGCTCCGCACTGGTCCCTGTCATTGGCCAGTGAATGCAGTTGACCGTCGTGCGTTATTTTAAAGTTTCTTCTCGTGTCTTTGCCTGAGTTTGCCAGATACTCTCTTCATTAGAGATCCGGCAAACATTTTTAAGCCTTTACGATTATACCGTCGCGTCTTGCACGCCGCGTCCTTGTCCTAGTCTGTGGATTGATCACCGAAATATCAAGAAGAAAGTATGAGTGATGGACGCCCAGTAACGTAATGTGTTCAGTTCTGCTATTTCCAGTGTATTTCGTCCAGTTGTCGGTAAGAAAATTACCAGAGTAAATGATGATGGCGTCGACTGTGGTAGGAGACACAGGACTGCCGTCAGTGGCTATGACGAGCATTTTGTGCCCATCAATGGTGAGCTGTGTGGGGCACACAGCGCACAGTGCGCCCACAATGCGGAGCCTGTACCTCTTGCCGTACTGCACATTTATCTGCGCATAAGGTGTGTTGGTGGACTGAGTTCCAATCTGCAACACACAATATTTCTAATTACGGGCTGCGAATTTAAGATACCAGGCGAGTTCCAAAGGGCTCATTACAACCTTTAGTCAATAAATTCCATATTTCAGACCACAAGTTTCCTTCTAACAGGAAAAAATATTTTTGAATGGATTTTCAGTAATTATTGGACCTCTTCTTCATGACATATGTTCACTTTAGACGCAGTTTCATCAGTGCTAATCTCTCGGTCGTTCGGGTGACGATGGCTTACAATACACGGCCCTTAAACTGGACGTTTTGCTACAGTTTATGGTCGCCCGCACATCGTCAAAGCTACTCGGACAATTTTAAACCACTCCTCTCAATCGTAACATCTTCCCTTGTCTCCTGAATTTCACCATAGACTGAAAAAACTTTAAATTTTCTCACAAATCTGAATAATCCACGTCCTCAAGTCACAGAACCAAAATTCCGATTCCTTTTGTGTCGTGCTGTGTCTCAAGAAACCGATGCCATCCAAATGTCACATTATTGCCGACATGCAAACAAACTGCAGTCAAAATCAGATAGCAGAACACGAGGGAAGATTTATATTACTCATGTCCTCCATGCTTGCTGGTGTATTCATAGTTATTTTGGAAGCAATATGGTTCACCTGTTGTTTTAATTCTTTATTCCCCTAAACATTTTCGAAGACACACAAAGACACAATGCACAGAGAATAGTCGCATTTATAGGTAACTGTTGTATGAAGAAAGTTGTGTAGGAAATCATAAATTATGAGAAATGAATTAAAGAGAAAAGAAAATATGTCGCGCAATCGTAACTAGAAAACTTTCGCAGTAGTTAAATCAAAAGCTGGATGTGAACAAGTGAACGTGCATAGACATTGCACAAATCTAGGTGGTAACTGTTTAGAAAGCAGCTATATTGGTGACGAGGAAATTAGAGAAAATTATTGAAAGGGTGTTAGAGCAACCGTTGGTGGGCCTGGTTGAGACTGAAGTCTCCAAAATTTATGAAATTTCAGAGACGTCTGTAAGGGCAATAAATCGTATTAATGTTTTAATCATTTTTAGATTGTTCGTGTAGTCAACCGAGAATATTATATATTTTATTTGCACTGTACAACTTCTACTTAAATTGAGTGGATGGGCTTTCGGGTTTAGAGTAATAACCAATATACGCGAGAATAATATCCAATATACGCGAATAATTTTATTATAACACGAGTAATCTGACATCAAATAATTACAAGAGAATTTTTAAAAATTCAGTTAAAAATATATCTCGCGTTAAATAGCTAAACCGACGGCAATTTCCACCAAGTAGGCCTACGTAACTGGCACATATCAGTTGTCTTTGGCGTCGTACAGCTACAAGAGGGCATCGTAAGCTTGTATTGCGTATTAGAAACGATCCGAAACCTCAGAAAACATAGTGCGATCCTACATTTGGTAGTGAAGGGTATCGAACGTGTCAAAAGACATTGCCAATTGGTGTAGGTACATGCTTACACGTAATATTATGGAACAGATGTGGATATGGCGCAACTATTTTGATATTAACAGGAGATGATTACAACCGGTGATCCGGTCGTCCAAGAACATCCTCTGCACTTGGCAGTGCGATATGTGAAGATATTTTGTGACACAGTATAGACATATAGACATATAGACATATAGACATATAGACATATTAAGGTGACTGTCCCCAGTAGAGGGGCCAGTAAGATTGTCCCACAACGAGAAAATAGGGAGAGCTTCTCTCCAAAATCAAAGCCTGGCCATCCAGGTTGGGAGTTAGGCATGAGGCTGGCAACTTCATCCTGGAAAAAATGAAAATGCTGAAAAGCTCAAAGAAAGATGTTGGAACGAAGAGAAAAGACGTCTGTCCTGAGGAAACCCAAGGCCAAAAATTAAAGAAGAAAAGATAATATTAACACAAGACCACTAAACAGCTTATGATTTCTATCACGCACCAACGTACGTCCTTTTCCGTTTATAAGAAAGGAGTCAGGGTCTTGTCCTGAATTTTGCCGTCGGAGTCCGGGGAAGTGCTCGTCTGCGGGAAGGTGTAGCCAGTCGCTGATGAATATTTTGTGTTCTGGTAGATCGAAATCGTACAGATAGCCGTTCGATTCATTAACTTTAGGCACCCTAACGACCAAGTTACCTTCCAAGCCATCGAGCTTCTGCAAACCTGTAAAAAGGGACATACAAAATAAGCTGGTATTTCAAAAGTACGAACTGAATAAATATGTAAATTAAGATAGAGACAATAAGAGGATAGTGTATACAGGCTTATAATTAGAATCACTGTAATTTGTGATATTTACCGGATACTTGATCCGTCAAGGCAATCAGATCAGGACAGACAGGGTGAGATGGGTAGGTATCACATATATGGGAGATTAGAAATGCACGTAAAATTTTGGTCGTGAGGATTGGACGGTAATATTCCACTTAGGAGATAAAAGCATCGAAGGTAGGGTGTTATTAAAGCGGACTGCAAATAAATAGTGTGACTTGCTACTGTGAAAATGTCGATGAACACTGTCGTTCTCTAAAAATCTGACAATTTATTTTCCAGTAGATGGACTATTAGCTTTCAAAGAGATAGTAATTTTTTTTGCTCCATGAATTTAGTTAGTTGAATACATCAATATTTTTCCCTACATTCTGGTAATGAGGCATGCATATGTGTTTCCTTATTTGCGCTTCTTTTAAACCAGTTTTTCTTTGTGACGTTTATATTTTATCCAGTAAATTGCCATCAGCGGTCTATATCAGTAGCTGGTGTGTTCCAACCAGTTCCCTTCCCACCACTACACTTTCCCTTCAAAATGGCATATTCTAAAAAAAAGACGATAAAAATGAATCGCAGTAATATTCTAGAACAATATGAACAGGAAATTTTATGGGCAAATATTATCTTTACACGCTATTCTGTAGATTTGAGTACACATTGCTTATCGTTACAATATTTATGTGTCCCAGTAGGGTGTATTTACCGTCATGGGAATGCCAGAAATGAGTTCCTTCGTTGTTGGCAATAAAGTCGTATCGGAATGTGTCACTCTCACGTATAGAACACTGGGTTACCATGGGCACTCCGTCCATGTATTGGGACCCTTTCTGAAATAACCCGTGCCAATGGATGGCAGTAGTCCTCCCAAGCATGTTGTTGGTGACATCCACAATAACCCTGTCTCCAAGGCACACCTGAGGGATACCAAAATGTTTGCAGTCAGGAGAATGAAATCATTTTCGGGCTGGACGGCTGAGGTTCGATTCCCGTCAGAGTCATGAATTTTTCCCGGTTCAAAGAAACTCTGGGGCACACTCAGCCTCCTATACTTAAACAACTGATGCCCTTCTGTGGGCGTGAAAGTTCTCACACGTAATTGAAGGTACGTCCATTTAGCTGACATGAAATTGCAGAAAGTTTCAAGTGAAGCATTAGCGGTGTACTGTGTAAAATTTCACGGTGTTGTGTTTAGCTATTTAAGCACCTCCTGCTGTGACATTTCTTGCTCTGTATGTTGTAGACAGAACATATTTATTTGTTTCGCGGTTCTCAGATACAGCGTCGAATATTTCCATGAAGAACATCAACGGATGTTTTTTGTAGTAGAAAAGCAACACGTCATGAAGTAGGAACTAAAGTCTTAAATGTAAATTTCAGCCGTCTAGAAGTCACAGAATGGCAATTTAAAACTCTCCTTGTACGTGATTTACAAACACATTGAAGCGTGCGGTTGTTAAAGTATTCAAATTTGACGTTCAGTTGACCGTGCATCGTGATAAATTCTTATAATAAAAATAACTAGGTCCACCAAATTATCAAATTTATTTTTGGAATAAAACTCTACATGTTTCGGACATTTTCTCTGTCCATCATCAGGAGTTTTTCACTATACGCACAGTAACGGTATATGTCACACAGGTTTGCTGACAGCTTGCGAGCAGGAACAGGACGGAACTAGTTCCGTCCTGAGTGGCCTTGGGTACGAGATTCCCTTGCCTCACCACGTTTTTCTCGCTAAAATTAAAATCTGTTAAATATGTCAGCCATTACACAGTAGTTTTTCCCCGTACAAGTAATGCGGTGTTAGAAGTGTTAAGACTCCTCTTACCTCAATGGAAGGCCCAGGTAGTTTCCTGTTCGCCGAAAGGATACTGCGTTCGTATCCATCGGCTGGAATGCACTGTGCGTTGCCACAGGCCGTCACATTTGATGGGCAGCTGCCACACGCACTGGAAGTGAACACAATTGAAAGAAGCTCTTTTCATGTCTGCTCTGCCTCATTGCCACCAAATTTTACGCTACGGTTTTACATGAGAACCTGACAGTTGCTCAGAACTCACCATCTCAACTGAGTAGATTTCTTCTTGAGAAACTAATAGGTCCTCAAGGCATTACCCGAACTCTTTGGAACTCGAAAATTCATCACCGCGTTCGCAAGGTCTCGCCTCCCGTCCATATTCTGATTCCGATCAATTCAGTCCACGCCTTTCCAACCTCTTTCTTGAATATAGGTTTAAATTAATTTTCATTGTTACACCGTGCATGTTGTCGGATCACTCAATTATTATACCAACTAATGCACTTATATAAAATTTACACATTAAAACACTAAAACTGCTCCGACATATTTCGGTCCTAAGACCATTATCAGGGAGCTGTATTTCTTTGCCTTGCTAAAGTCACATTAAAAGCCACATTAAAACCAGTCATAAATTAACTTCGTTGTACTAGTAGGGTATTGTGGCAACATGCCATGTTGTGTAATGTTATGTTGCGAAGAGTGCCCTGCTATGGATGTGCATTCTGTGCTTCGCTTTAAATATACATGTATATTTAAAGCTTTATATTTCTAGATAGCAAAAGGAAAGACAAAGAAACCGAGTACAAGCAGGTATTCCACGAATGTAATCTGTTTTTTAATCTCCAAACGTGCAATTTTGCTTGGTTGGGGTCGTTTCCAAACAATGACACTTTGCCACATATTTAAATATTTTGTTGGCTATCTTCATATTTTAAAATTTTCCTCCCATCTTTTCTAGACACTACATATACTTCGTTAATTCTGCAATTATTTCTAAACCAAACGCCTTATTAATGACTAATAAAGCTTATGTTTGTTTCTCTTTGTGTTCTGTTCTTTATGTTTCCCCCGGAAAAATTAACGCCTTAAAGAAACTGGACTGCAATGTGCGAATAAACAAAACATTGAGTCGCTTTCACGTAACCTTTGTTTCCGTGGATAAGAAATGATATTACATACACTGAGTATGCCTGTAGTCTTAATTATCCAGGATCCAAAACGCATGTGCTATACTATATTGACATTATTTCATTATCTCATAAGTGACATGATTTTCAGAAAAAAAAGTTATTTAATATAGAATGTGTTCTGATTTCTCTACAACTGTATCTGAAGCATTTCTAATTCTAAGAATAATTCAGCGAAATATTAATATAAATGTACATAGGTCTTTATGTAGAGTGCTACTTATTCTTGTCAGATTTTCGAAAAATAATCAAATATTAAATTGCTTAGGAATCCCTCCAGTGGGACCCCAGTTGTTGCATGCGAACCAATACACAGACAGGCGGACAGACGGAGGCGCAGACAGACATGACGAAGCTTAAAGTCGTTTCTCGCAATTTTGTGAAAGCTCCTAAAAAGGAAAGCTGATGTGTCCCTTTCAATTTCAATCCGTCTTACACGGCTAAGTTGTTTATCGTTGCTTGTTATACCGAAATAATGAAAAGAAATAGCGACAAATCGTCCACTGTTTCAGACAATTCTGCATAGAAAATGTATCAAACATGCCTTGCTAATGCGCAATTTAGCATAGGTTTCATTACAACACATTATTATTATTGTTAGCCCAATTTCATGGATACACCAATATAAGAGAGACCGTTACATAAATCACTCCTCCTAACGGAATCATAAGATATTACAAGTCTTCTAGTATCTGACTTACCACCCCAACTTTTCGTTTTTTTTTTAAGAAGGCGACTTGATGAATTCAGAATTTGTGACCAGTAATTTATTTGTTAGGTCGAATTCCGTTACGGGAATTTCCAGGATATACACGTAAGCATAATTAAAGTTGAAACACAATCAGTGAGTAATATAAAAATTTAGCTTGTGTTTGTAGTTAGTCGTCATACAAAACTTCACATGCTTTGCTATAATGACAGCTGCAGACATCAGAATATATATATATATGTGTGTGTGTGTGGGTGTGTGTATATATGTGTGTGTGTGTGGTGTGTGTGTGGGTGTGTGTGGGTGTGTGTGGGTGTGCGTGCGTGTGTGTATGTGTGTGTGTGTATGTGTGTGTATGTGTGTGTGTGTATATGTGTGGGTGTGTGTGTGTGG
>Ga0123352_10020589_pt1 | contig 10512 bp, 8 predicted proteins | sample TergutLab28metaG_FD_89700 | JGI IMG/M metagenome (GOLD analysis project Ga0123352, IMG submission 89700) | Labiotermes labralis P1 segment gut microbial communities from Petit-Saut dam, French Guiana - Lab288 P1 | ecosystem: Host-associated > Arthropoda: Insects > Digestive system > Gut ... | reverse complement strand
GCATAGGAGTAGGAATGTTTCAGTAATTTCCCCAACTCATGGAAAATCATGTGTGTGTATGGGGGGGGGGGGGGGCCGTATACATGCACGGATCATCGAAAACCCAACGGACCAGGAATAATAATTTTGAGCAACTAAGACAGTTGATTGTGTAGTCTGTTTTGCGACAGGTCCTTAGCTTCTTCCATAGCGAGTCTTCCAGACAGTGCGATCTCTTGTTTCCTCCTTAATATTCCTGTGTCTTTTATGTTCCTTAAGTTCATACAGTAGCTCCTTAGGTCTTGTTCCTGCATTAGACTCCCAAGTACTGTTGTACAGTAACCAGTACATGATTCTTTTGCCCGGTCATTCGGAACTGCATGGATATGTTGCGCAGTCTGAATATTTTAGGTGCGTTGGCGTAGCCGTGGAAAGCGACTATTAGCTTTGTTATGCACGTCCTCCTGTCTGTCTGTCCGTCCGCACGTATCCAGTCGGCTCCCTCTGGATGGACTTCCGTGAAATTTGATATTGGGAATGTTTATGAAAATTCGTCGGGACTATCCAAACTTGTTTACAATCGGGGAAAATTATCGGGCACTTTAAATGAAGACCTAAGTAAGTTTTATGGTCGCCGGTGACATTAAATCGCAATATAAGCGTTTCCTCGAGTGAAATGGTGTTTGGTTCTTAGGTTAGCCGAAGAGATGTAAATACTGCGCGAAAACATCAAATGTTATGTTTAAAGAACAGGCCTGTCATGTTTGAACAGCGTGCTAGCGCAGTGAGGGAAGGACTAGGCTGAAGATGCTCGGGAATAGGGTGCTGTGGGCGATAGTTGGGCCAAGACGAAGTAAGAGGAGAAGAAAGGAAGTACGTAGTTTGAAACTGTATGATTTGTGATTCTCATCAAAAATTATTCGGGTGATGGAAACAAGGAGGACTGTTTAGCCATAGGGGGATGAAAAGAATCGCATGTGGAGTTTTGGTGGGGAAATATGAAGAAAAGAGATCGCGTGGATGACCTATGCGTTGGTTGGAGCGAAATATTAAAATGGATCTTAAAGGTATAGGGTGGCAGAAAGTGGAATTGATTGATGTGGCTTAGGATAGAACAATTGGCGTGCTGTTGTTAACATAGTAATGAATTTTCTCTAGCTTCATGAAATGCAGGGAATTTATTTCCCAGAATATGGAATGCTAGCTTCTCAAGAAGAGCTCTACCTTATAATTTAACATTTCGTATGTATAAAAATGTGTCATTTTGCTTAATTAAGCTCCGCGCCATGAATGGGTATGAGGGAGCATGCTAAACCTAGACAGAAGTGAGTTATTACTTTCAGGTACCGGCCGCTTTACCTCCGGCGGAAGACTCCGCTGTACCAATTGAACAGGACACTGAGTGGGCTCAAGAGACCTTCTGCACGAAACGAATTTACCCTTGCCGGGAACGGAGCTCATGTTCTTCTTTTTATATTACCTGGGTCGTCCTCTTCGAAAAATTATAAATGGCTTTCTGGTTATATTTGAGGCTATATTTGATACAGAAACAGGACAATTGCCAACACTCATTTTTTCTTAAATATCCCCTTTTTTTCAATAAATATACTATTTATTATGCACAACACAATTACACTTCTGTTTGGTTACTAGTTTCCGCCCGCCAGTCAGGCTATCATCAGAACTATATAATTGTCCAGAAAAGTGTGTTTTGCAAGACTGCATATTAAACATATTTATTGATTAAGGCGCAACAGGGGTGTGTTACTTACTTACTTATTCCTCGGCTGCACGGCCTTCTAAGAGCCTTGGCCTCCTTAATTATCGACGCCCATTCTTCCATATTGACTACCTGCAGTTGCCTTTTCTTATTCTTCATCTAAAGATTATCCCTCTTCTCGTTCATATCTGCGACATCAGACCATGAAGACGGAATTTAAATGATGATATTCGCTTTCATCAAGTACGTGCTACTGTAGGAAGTGCCGTGTGAAGGCGTTCAGCAACCCTGTGTTAGCCGTTTATCGATCAAGCCCCTAAATGCTATACGGTGTACTCTCGATTATGCGGTCGAGGATTGTCCATGAATGATCGTAAATTGTTAGTGACTAATGACGAAGGTGATAAATAATGTGATTCAACGCCGAGAACTTCAACAAACTCTTCAGTACAAGAAATCATGGACTCTTTGCGTAAACAATAAACGTAATTGTGTGAGCATTATGTACATAAGAAAAACAAATTGCTGTTTTTATTCGGTGTTCGTGGCTCAGTAAACTAGAAATTGTACATAATTCGTTGTTATAAATTATTCTTGCACCCTCTCCCCATCATTACTCCGCATAATCGAGAGTACACTATGCAATAATCGTAAAAGGATTGCAGAGCACAAACCTTAACGATAATTTTAATCGCATAATTTGTAAATATATATTAGTATTAATATAAGTTTTTACATTTTATTTTTGTGAAGAACTTATCCGCATATAATATGTAGATATATTCATGTTATGTAGATATATTCATATTATGTAGATATATTCATGTTATGTAGATATATTCATGTTATGTAGATATATTCATGTCATGTGGATATATTCATGTCATGTAGACGTATTCATGTTATGTAGATATATTCATGTTATGTAGATATGTTCATGTTATGTAGATATATTCATGTTATGTAGATATATTCATATTATGTAGATATATTCATGTTATGTAGATATATTCATATTACGTAGATATATTCATGTTATTCATCCTTACCAAATTACTCATGCGTGGCAGTAATACTTCACAAATCGAAGATCGAAGAAAATTTTCGCCCGGCCACTATTTTGTTATATTAAATTTTACAAGAAACGTGGCCTCCTTAAAAGACTCCCAATACAAGTGGCATTCCACTCCCAATATATATGATATTCCCGTTCCCAGACTTCATGTCTTCGCAAGAAATTAAAAGTTACAGCGTTTGGGCTATTCTCCAACGGAATGACTTTCTACGGGACTGAAATATGGTGACACACTGGCGCACACAGGAAAACACACACACACACACTACGTGTTAATCTTACAAGCTTACTTTTTTCTTTTCTGAGCAGGAAATTAGGCTAAGAGTAAGATACAGTTTATGATTCACTACTGTGTGTATAATGTACGAATGTAGGTCATCAATAGTGCTTAAGAGTAAGATAATTTGGCAGTAATAAACAGTAGGGAGAGACAGCTCTTAATCAGTCGATATTGCGGTACATACCTTTGCGGAAAAGTTCCATAGCGTACATATTCTACGTAACAGTGACGCTGAAGAATACCTCAAGGCCTCCACTATAAAAGGTTTTCAATTTACGACGCTGCGAACGTGCTTGTAGAAGCTAGGCGGACAACATTATTTTTACAGAAGCATGACTGTCGCGCTGTCATACTGTCAGACGCGCGCGCGCTCACACACACACACACACACACACACACATACAAGTGACAGTATATGCTTTTGTTTTCCCTTCTTAGTGTACTAACCTTGAGAACATGTTATAAAGTACTGAACAACGCGTGTTCTTAAATGACATACAAACTCTTATTCATCCTGCTGTAAACCCCGCAGTAAATTTCACCAAAAATTTACTGATTTTGATGAAACTAGCAAGTAGAGGATGGAGGTTGTTTGAAAAAAATATTATCGTAGGGGATCAGTGTTGAACATAAGAAAGGAAGGAGCACATTGGCAGAAATAAATTCAATGAAATTGGTTCTTCTTATGAAGAAGTCGAATGAGTTCTTTGATACGTTTAGCTACACCATCCAGCTTGTCGCTGGGATCTGTTCACACAGCAACGAGACTTCTGAAATTGAGACCATATAAGATAACGCCTGTTCAGAGAGGCGCTAACCCCGATAATGGCGCCAGGATTGGCTTCTGTAATTGGATGCTGCGATCGGCGCGTGACTGTGTTGCTAACCCACAAGTGTTATCTGTTATTGACGAAGAATTGTTACGTTTAACTTTTAAGTATTTCTTTGAGGGTCTATTACGAAATGCGTTGAAGATGGAAGTTTTGCTTGATATTAGAGGGACGTAATTATGAAAGTACTTTGTGATTTGAAGCAAGAATAATTAAAGTAATACGTAATAATTACAAGAAATTTGGGTTTTTCTTTCTCATTAGCGGGAAGGAGACTTGCGATTTCTCGGCTACGCTGCTGGGATTATGGGCAGATACTTTCGAAGAGAATACACTGCGTCGTATAAGGAAAATGTCTTAAAATGGTGAATGAATGGAAGTGCTAACTGTACAAATAATAGCCGCGGTTGGAAGCTGTCAAATGCTCATCTTTAAATGTCAAAAGATGTTTCACAGTTATGGGATATCCTATAATACTTTAAAGGACTAAGCGCGTCTTGTAATATTAGAAAACGTGGTTATTATTAAGAAGCAAAAATTGCGTTTGCAGTAAATTAATGGGAAGAAATTGCATCTTGTTTATCACGAACACAAACAAAACACGCAGGAAAATCAGAGGGAAATGTTGCTTTCATGAAATTTAACCTTTTGGCGCCGGAATTATTTTTTTAATTTTAGCACACCCTGTATAAAAATGTGAATAATACAGGAACCAGATATGTTAGAATTGTGAAACAAACTGCATTTTGAAGAGAAAAAAACGGAGAATATACACCGTTTTTTTTAAATATTCAGTACCTATATTTGTTGAATAAATATATAAAATGCAAATTTAGAGGTTAGCGGTGCGGTACGCCCACTATAGTTGACATTAGGCGTCAAAAGGTTAAAGCAGGTGGCACATATAGGTCAAGTTAGCAGAGGTCCGTAATAATGTGTTAGAAAACAAACTAAAACACAGTAACAAGTTTTCAGACACGTGTTTTCATGGGGGTTTCCATATTTCTACGACCTTGAATTTGCAAATTGCTACAAAAGCATTCTTGCGAAGGCAATCCTACCGTCACAAACACAACATAAATTGCTTTCTTTGTGTTTCTTGAAGTATTCATATTTTATGTTGAGAAAGCTCAGTGACGAAGTGTCGGTTTTTTATAAGTGTTAACCAAATCTGGTGAGCCGGGGGAAGGGTGAATGGCATTGTGCTCGTCAATATTTTGGAAATTGTGCAAATATGCATTAAAAGACAGCTAGGTCAAATTGAGAAAAAAAAATATAAAAATGTAGTGTTATTGCGGGAGGGAATCTAGAGAAAGAGACGGTTAGCAAATCCTAAACCATTTTTATCACAGGTTCTGATTCCCTTCTGTGCTGCGATTGGTTTTGCTCAAAGTATCTGTCACGAGGTCGCGGAATTTCGTAATAATTTGAAGACGTTGAAAATTTTTTCTCATTCTTTATTAAAGACACGTTGCGTGATTTTAGATTTGCTCTGCTATGTAAATAAGATCTACCCTCTACTAGAATGTTACAAAGCTTAGATTGGTACTTAGTTACCGTCGTTTCGGGACAAACTATCGGTCCTTGAAAGTATCGATAAGTTGTCCCGAAACGACGGTAACTCATTACCTATCTACCCTGCTTAACATCCAAGAAGAAAGAAGATCTAGAGAAAACTTACTATATTCTAGTAAGAAAAAGTATAATGACATTTTCTCCCAAGACGAATGCATCATTCGCTATACAAAAAATGCAGTTTCTTTGCTTTATGTTGTCATATTCCTTCTTCTATTCGATAACTGACAGTATGCAGTATCTACTATAAGAAACAACATGCTGCAGAGTTTAATGTTGTACTTTTTCAGTGAAATTGTCTTGTAAACACAAGTTCTTTCCTGATAATTGCACAATAATTGGTTTTAATACTGCTACATATTTCTGCAGCAAAATGCAGCCATCTTCAGGGAGATGCAATGTTGACAATATTTACAGCGTGTTATACAGTTTATCAGAGACAAATGGCAAAATGTTTGTACATATTAGTGTCATTCCAGAAATTTACAGTATTATTAATATCATATTAAAATTGTAACACAAGTGACGTATAAGACTTACGTAAGTTTATTTGGTGATAGACGATTTCTTTCGTTTTACTAGATCAGTATATTTAGTCACGGAGTGCACACCGATTATCTAAAGTTGCGATCTCTGTGTACTATAAGTGGAAAGAATTCCTCTATCACCAGAAGTCTGGACACAACTTTTTACTTGATCTTAATATTTTACTTGTTTTATAATTTTTGTACGATTTTAATAATACTGTATATTTATGGAATGGCCCTAATAAGTACAAACATTTTACCATTTATATATGACAAGCTGTATGGCACACTGTACATATATTAACCCTTTGGCCCTGGAGCTGGACATTTACAGTTTATCACACCATTCATGTAAAATGTGAATATTTTATGAACCAAGAAGGGTAACGTTAGGAAATACACGATATTTTGTAGAGGAATAAACGAAGATGGCGAGAGAAAGTCTAAAAAAATAATTAAATATATTTGTTGACTAAATATATAAAAAGCCTACTCTGTGGAGGAGCGGTGCGTCTGTCCTATATATAGGATGCATGGTGCATAAAGGTTAAACACTGTAGCTCCCTGAAGGTAGCTGCTGTTTGCAGTCAAAATATTTAGGAACATTAAAATCTTATTATTGTACAATTCGTTGGAAATGAACTTGTGTGCATGCTTCGAAGTATTTCCGCGTCATCAGATCTCTCACAAAGTAAGACAGTCGTGTGAGACCATCCACCCCGGCACGGAGGAGGGTACACTACAAAAAGTGACAGAAGCCCGACCCTACCGACCACCGCTCTGAGGGACCTTACTAACAACCCCGAGAAAACTTGAGGAAGAAACATAGTTCCGCTCTAATAAGATACGCTGAAGAATAGACAGAAAGGAGAAACACACCGCACCTCCCCCCCCCCCTCACCACTGAGAAGTACGGAAAACGACAGCCACAACTACACCCACAGCTCCGCTTAGTTTATACCTATCTAAATTACTACAAAACCAGATTTTATACCCTCTCATTGTAATGCACGCAGGATCCCTAATGCAATAATTACATGTATAGCACTATAAAGGATATGTATTTAATGGTTCTTAAAATATTCAACCTGATGATGACTCTCTGGAGTCGAAACATGTTGCGGTAACACATTAATTTTCTTATGTTTGTTGTGTTGACTGAACACATATTGTAAATTTACAATAAATAAGTTTAATTCTTTATAACACAACGGGATGATTTCCTTTAGAAAGATTAAACTGGTTAGGCCATGGTGAACGCATTGCTGAGGATAATATTGTGCAGAAGATTAAGAGATGGTAACCCATGTCTAAAAGACCAATTGGAAGACCTAAAACACATTGGGAAGATGACATTTTGGAAGATATAAAGAGCATAAACATATCCAATTGGAAGAAAGTAGCACAGAATAGAGACAGTTGGGAGAAAGTGGTTGAGCAAGCCAGAACCTTATATAGGTTGTAGCACTTTATAAAAAGAAGAAGGAGAAGACTTCCCCCCACCCGTTAAAAAAAAAAAAAGGAAGTCTGTATGGTGCCCATGGTTTGATGAGAGGTATTCTGTTACTGTATAGCAGGCCACCACCTGCTCCCTTAGTGGAACTGAAAATTGGTATTTATGTGATAGGACATAAAATTATGTACCTGAAGAAAGTGTACAGCCCTGGCCATTCTTAATCTTGGCACTAGATGAAGGTAAATTTGATGTTTGCTGGACCGTGCATCGTTATGATAACTGAAGAATAAAAAACCAACTAGATGCCACTTATTATTTTATTGTACTTCTTATAGTCTCAACATGTTTTGGGCATTACTATGCCCATCATCAGGAGCTTGTGACTATAATGTTGGTTACCATGTTGGTAACCTCCAGCCTACAGCAAACCAAGAACGAAATGACCAACGTGGTAATGAACATTATAGTCACGAAACATGTTGAGCCTATAAGAAGCACAATAAAATAATAAGTGGCATCTAGTTCGTTTTTTATTCTTCAGTTATGAAGGTAAATATTCATCTTCTTGACCCGGCTCCTTTAACCCCAGAGAAAGATTCCCCAGTACCCATTAAATAGGAGTATGTGGTGTGTCCCAGGACCGGTCTGGATGTTTGGAGAACAGGAAAATCTCCTGCTCCTCCCCCCCAAAAAAAATACTCTTCTTGACGTCTTGTAAGAGTGCAGATGAACTGTTTGTTAAAATAAACAGAAAGCATTTTTGTTCCGAAATGTTTCAGAACATTATGAAATTTGCCCTGAAACAGTTGGAACCAGAGTCACAGTACTTCCTGCAGGTGCAAGCCTTTGCACAGTTTGGCCATGAACGTCTGAAAGGAGACATGGCAAACATCATCTTTAACACTTCAGATTATAAAAATGGTAAGCTCTAGCTTGTACATTTAAGGAATGTGATGTGTTCTTTCTCAAATCTTAAAATTATCTGTAGTGCAAGTGTGAAACTGAGGAAGCATTGCGCTGCTAACCCCTAGTCTATTTTAATTGATTGTAATTATGTAAAACTTTAGGTTCTCATGAAAACGGTTGTTCAGGTTTTCAGTCAACTGGAATGTAGTATCCCATAGTATGGTAGATGAGTGCCAACGTTTCCGGGGAATGTGCTTTCTATATTTTCCCTCTTTTGCCCTGAAGAGAATGCATCATATTTCTCAAAAACACTGGTATAATTTATCAAAATGCATGGCACCACACACAGAAGACCATATAACATTGTGACTCTTATCAAAACATCAAATCCTTTATACTGTGCAGACATTTTGCATTCATCTGGTATTGAAAGAAAATTTAGAATAAGAGTAGAAAAACACAACAGCTACTTGTAGAATTCAAGAAAACAAAAGTTTCAGTTTAGAAGAGCAGTACAATAGAACTCCACTTGCCTGGGCGCTGGTTACCTGGATCACCAATTATCCAGATTGGCTTGGCCCTTAGGGTAAATTTGTCTAGAATTCTATGAAACTAACTTACCTTGAAGTTACTGGTTATTGGATTGAGTACAGTACAGTGTTTTGGTTTCTAGAACTTCAAATCAGGTGTGTCTGAAAAGTTCAGACAAAGGTGCATTTTCAAAGAAAAATCCAATTATCTGGATTTTCTGCCTATCCCGATGGCTTGCTATACCAATTAATCCAGATAAGTGGAGTTCTACTATATTGTGGAAAATTCTTACTGTCTGGTTTACTGATGACACTGATAAGGCTGATTAAAATGTTTATGGCTATTTATTGCTGCTGTAACCAACATACTATTTCCATATATAAAAGTAATGTTTTGGAAATTCATTCCATTGAAGTTGATCAAAACTTGTTTAAATGAAACCTGTAGTTAATTCTGCATAGTTAAACATTTGTTTCATGGATTTGCTGCTCGTAATAATTTTAAACAAGATGCTTTATTGCCATCACTTTTCATTTTGCTTTAGAAAATGCCATTAGGAAATTTTAAAAAAACCAGGATATATTTTAATGTAGTGGGACACATATGCTTCTAGCCTGTGCTGAAGCTGTTAATCTGCTTGGAAAATACATAAATACCATTAAAAGAAAAGCTCAATTACATGCTAATACAAAGATTGATGTACTAGTAAATGCATAGGTAACTTAGTATACACTTATGTTAATACAGTATCGTCTGAAAGTAGGAGGAAGTGTTAATGTGAAGATAGGTAATATTATTTTAAAATGTGGTATTTTAGAGTGATACTAACACATCAAAATTGTATTCATGATGAAATTAAAAGCAAAATAATTTGAGGAGTTTTTGTTATCATTCAGCTCAGACTTTATGGTCTTCTTTCTTCTGTCTAAAGACATGAATGTTAAAAACTACATAAAACTCTTATCTTCTACTTTGTATGGGCATAAAATTTGGTCTCACATGTCATAAACAAGATTAGAATTTGCAGGCTTTGCAGAACAAGGTGTCAAGAAAGGAAGTAATGGAAGGCTATAGAAAACTAAATATTGACAGCTTCATAATCGGTACTCTTCACAAGGCGTTATTAGAATATGAATTTTAAGATTCGATATGGAGGTGAAACCTATGGAGATGAAACCAATGCATGGTCATGGTTTTTTTAAAAATGAAGTTTGTTTTCATGCATTACTAAGGCATTTAATTCTTTATCATTCGAAACTTATATTGTGTTACCTTAGGTTGTACAACTGGGTAATCTGGTGTGATGCTGTGGGCAGTGTGTTCCTTAAACTGTTGTTAACCTTCTGCTAGACCACACAATCTCAAATCCAAATAATTTTTGGAATGATCGTACAATTTACAATTTTTTATTTTCCTCCATATGGTTACATAGTAACATGGGATTCGTCAGTTAATAATGTACATAATCAGTATAAAGACTTAAGTATATGCTTTAGTACTAGATTTAAAAATATGTGTATAAACTGTTATGAGGTATAACAATGTCACTTATATATGTAAAGTATATAAAATATCATTATATTCTGGGTATACATATATGGGTAATCTCATACCGCATTTAACTATAAGAGGT
>Ga0123352_10020587_pt1 | contig 10513 bp, 10 predicted proteins | sample TergutLab28metaG_FD_89700 | JGI IMG/M metagenome (GOLD analysis project Ga0123352, IMG submission 89700) | Labiotermes labralis P1 segment gut microbial communities from Petit-Saut dam, French Guiana - Lab288 P1 | ecosystem: Host-associated > Arthropoda: Insects > Digestive system > Gut ... | reverse complement strand
CGATTATCGTGTTGATGTTTGTAGAATCACAAAGGATGCACATATAGAACACCTGTAAGGTATGTAACAAAAACTTGGAGTGTTGTTCTATTAAATAAAAAAACATATATTCCTATCTCAAGTGTATTGTGTATGACAAGTTGTTAAAACTCCGACAATCATTTTGAATAACCCTATATATACTTGTAAATATGAACGTAATTTTCACGCAGTTTGAAATAATGATTTTGTGCGAAGAAGAATAATTGACCTGTCATATGACAGGTTTTTAAACAATATTCAAGCGCTACTTGACCCATCTTTGATCATTCATTCCTTGATTTATAATAATTGATAGAGTCTTTACAATGCTGCTTAGTGAACTGCTAAAATTCCATCCATATCTGCACTCTACACTGAAAAACCTTCCAAATAGTATTTGTAAGCAAATAATAATCATCACAAAGGATATATAGACATCGTTTTCTTAATGAACTGCAGTGTTTGTTTAACAAGTACGTAACACACATACCGCTAATATTTCCCTTTCATTAACAGGCAACAGTTCATTGCATTTCAGAGTTTTATCTTAATCGATTCATATTCCACTTATGCTTGTTGAAGACAGCATCAGAGGCTGCGTCCTGCTGTTTGGCGCACGAGAGTCGGCGGACTTCCTCTTCACTCACAAATAACGCTTTATCCTAAATCCTGAAACCAATGCGTGACGTCACTCACAAACTTTAATATGGTTACCTTTGTCCTAAACCTGGTAAGGTGGATGCGACTCAAAAAACCAAGGATTTTTAGGAGCCTGCGCTGGTGAAAAGAAACTTGTTGCTTTATGCAAATCTGTGTGTCTGTCTGTCTGTCGTCCTGTATCATGGTGACACCCACCGCTTGGATTTTCGTGGAATTTCACGTTCGAAATTTTTAATAAATTTGTTGCCATATCCCAAATTTGACTAAACAGCGGACACACATAGACACTACACGTGAAGACCAATGAAAATTTAGATCTCTCGCCGCGATTGATCTTCATTATGGAGGCAGACTGTGTGGTCTCTGAGGCACGGACGGAGGTCAAAGAAACAGTTTCTGTAATTGAGAATGACTGCGGCTGAAGTAAAGATTGAGCATCGATTAACGAGAATTATGTATTGTAAACGTCGATTGTCTACGTTTAAGAGATTTGGTTCGTAAATATTATCTAATATAAATGTGGAATATTTTATGTTGTGAATCTTCTCTAAGATTGGGAGAGAGTTGGTATTGTGTGTCATAATAAAGATTTCTCTGCCCAGTTATCAACAAATTAACACATGTTTACTAGAATATACCAAAAGCACTGTAAGTGTTATCGTCTGCGGAAATGGTCTAACTTTTACTCATAGGGTTAAAACGTTTATCCACACACCCTCAAATGGTACAGGGTCTGTGTTCACCAGTTATGCCAACATTCAAGAAATATATTGTTTATGTTCTTATATTTTATTTTATATTATATGTAGTACATAATATATAAAGTACAGGAGATTTTAAACAGCCAAACACAGTTGATTGAAGATATATATATATATAAATTATATAATATATAATTAATTTGTATTATATATTTTTATATTACAGTATATTTATATTATATTTTTATATTTTAACGTAAGCATATAAATGGTAATTACAATTTTATACAAAGCTGCGACGTGAGTATTTTTTTACCATATTTTCTCAATCGGTGTATCAGAATAATTATTTTGAGAATTTTTTTCCCCCTTTATATTAACCTATACTCATCGACCTATGTTACATGAAGTATCTGTAGTCGCGTATCGGTAACTATGTTATGTGAGATATATAATTTAAGACTTTCAGGACGATTAAATTCAATTAAATATTCTCAAGCTGGAAGCTGCGTCAGGTGGTTAAATGGCGTGCAAACAGACGTTTCGCAGACCATCCCTGTCCTCGTCACCAACTCCATCTCTGTCTTCGTTATCAACTCCATCTCTGTCCTTATCATTAACTCCATCTCTGTCCTCGTCATCAACCCCCCTCTCTGTCTTCATCATCAACTCCATCTGAGTCCCCGCGATCAACCCCCTGACGACGAGGATATAGATGGTCCTCGAAACGTTGGTTTACCCCCTTTTCAACCTCCTGACGCCGCTGCTGGCCTGAGAGTATTTTGCTGGATGTTACGTGAGGCATCAGGGCCACATATCTGGTAATTTTTGGAGTTAAAATTTGAGTCACTTAACAGTAAAAATGGTTTGATGGAAAATTCAGCCTCTATGTAGGAGATGAGAAGTATGCACAGAATATTAGTTTAAATTTGTGACAGAAAGAGATAACTTAAGGCATAAATGGGAGGATAATATTAAAGTGGATCTTAAAGAAATAGACCGTCGACTAGTTCGCATAGCTCGGAATATAGTTTCAGTGGCGGAATCTTGTGAACTCGGTAATGAATTTTCAGGTTTCGAAAATAACCGGTGTTTCTTTGAATAACTGGGTGTCTGTCAGATTCTCAGAGTTAACTCTGGTTCTTGGAATTAGTTATGTTTATCAGACGCTGCCTTTTATCTTGGGAAAATGGTATGCTCATGAAGAGTATTGATGGATAAATGTCTTAAAAATAAATCACATGGTAAGCCGAAGCAGAAGGAAAGCGAAGAGTCTACATCTGTACTGGGGTCAATAGCAGTTGATGAAGTACGGAAGTGGGAGTACTTTTCCATATTTTTAATCTTGGTGCTAGATTTAATTTAGTGATCAGCTTCAGATTCCGATGTCTTTCACTGTGGGGAAAGAGCAGCTAGTAGTAATTGGATAGGAGGCCTCAAAGCCGGCCCGGAATATGAGGAGAGATGAGTCACTTCCTGCGTCGAAGATCGAGCCTCGAATTCCTGATAGTCCGTCTCGTAACCTAGTCTGTATAGAGAATGACGTATTCCGGCTCCAGAAGACTGAAGGTAAGGGACTTGTGACACTACATTGCCTAGATGGAAATGGCTCATAGACAATTAGACTGACTCATAATATGTTTTGTTGTGGAGCTTTGATACGTCAGATAGTCAGCAGTTAACCCCTTAACAATGATGTGAACATTAAAAATTGAATATTTTCCCAGTCTTTCGTATGTTTCCCACAGGGCGGCTGGGATAACGTAATTGGTTTGGTGACTAGTTGCGTGTTGTAGAATTCGGGTTTCGAACACCGAAGGGGCTGAGTTTTTCCGTACCCGCCCAGATCGGTACCGACTTCCACGTAGCCCCCCGTAAACTGGGCACCGAATGTCCTTCTCGGAGTAAAAGGGAAGGTTCATGGCCTTTACCACAAAACTTCAACCAGTGCAGAGGATAGGAAAAAGGTAGAGCTGTACATACAACCACCTCTGAGCCTTCATTGCATGTCATGGAATGAATTTCACCTTTACAGATTTAAAAAAAAAACCCATTATTTTCCTAAACAATCTTAAAATTTTTATTCTTATAATGATGACTGGGTGTGTTCTTCAGGGCCACATAATGACTGAGGCGGTTTGTCGCCGACCTCCAGCCTGTAAGGCTGGTATCTGTCCCGCGTCGGTCCACGTGAGATTTCTTGTAAAATAAGTGATACTGAGACAGGATTCTCTCCAGTTACTTCGAGGTTCCACAGTCAGTATCATTCCACCAATTCTTCATGCTCATTATTTATTACATGCTACCCTTACTACACTGACAAATGGGTGAAACCTAAGAACCTTCAAAAAGCAATGCTGTTTAGGAAATAGAGTAACATTAACCTTTTGGCGTCTTAATTATTTTTTTAATTTTAGCACACCCTGTATATAAAATGTGAATAATCCAGGAACCAAATGTGTTAGAATTATGAAACAAACTGCATTTTGAAGATAAAAAAACGGAGAGTATATACCATGTTTAAAATATTTAGTACCTATATTTGTTGAATAAATATATAAAATGCAACTTTAGAGATTAGCGGTGCGGTACGACCACTATAGTTGACATTAGGCGTCAAAAGGTTAAGCAGAAAAGTATTTTTCTTTTCATCTCATACTACAGATTTCTTCTCAGATTGCAAAGGGTTAATATTAGTTATGCTAATTGGTATTTCCTTAAAATATACCTGTAATAAAATTTCTGTTGAAGACTTCGCTATGGGTTCATTGCACAAGACGTCACGCCGAACACAGTCTCTGGTGCGGAATTTCTTTTCTGAGATCCTACGCTCTGCCGTTAATTGTTTGTACCTTCCGACATTTCGTCTGGGTCACCGCCTTGTGCTGCAGGACTTCGTTCAAATGTTTGCGTGCGATCACGTAATATTAACTCGCCTCTCAGATCGAAGCTGGATGTAGTTATAGTGATACCGCCAGACTTGATACACGGAAGCTCAAATGTACCTAACAGAGTCCGGCAGTCGAAGCCTCTGAAGCATGAAGTTTTCGTGAACAGTACTTCAGTTGTCAGTTCATACCTGGAGCCAGAATAGTGAGTAGGATAAGAGCTGGATGACCCAGGAACTATGATTTGATTCCCGGCTGAAAGAAGAGGAGTTTCGGGTGTCCGGTTTGTGAAGACCGGTTCTGGGACCCACCCAGCTTCGTATTCATGGGCGGATTAAGGGGCGGGCTGACCGGGCAGCTAGCCGGGACGCCAACCTTTTTGATGCACTAAGACGTCACTGAAATAATAGCAGATATGGTGCTAGTAAACTCAGGTTTCTACCTGGGAAAGAATTCTTCCGAAAACTGTCTGCAAATTGGACAGTCACCCTCAAAAACGTTTTCCAACCTATCTTAGGCCGAAAAAGTTTACAAACTTCTGTAAGGGGAACCAAATTACTAGCGTGGGCCGGGATAGCGTAGTCGTTATAGCGACATGAAAAGTGATGGGCTGTCCGGGTCTCGAATCCCGGTGGGGGCGAGAATTTTCGTACCCGTCTAGACCGATACTGGAGCCCACCTAGCGTCCTATTTAATGGGTACCGTGTCTATCTCTTGGGGGTAAAACATTTGAGGTGTGGAGTTGACCACCCACCCACATTCTTGTCTAGGTTAAATACAGGGTAGGTCTATATCTCTACTCTCCATCTGGACCTTCGTAGCTTGTCCTAGGGGGAACTTTACCTTAACCAAATAATCCTCCTGCCCAGAGTGCCAAATTATTAACCTGATCGGAGCGCCCACATGTCTCGCGTCCATTCTGTTCTCATTAAAAGGGTACGGAGGGTTTTTTTTCCCCCAATGGTAAAGCGACCGGGGCGTTAAGGTAAACACTTGCGTCAACCAGTGCCGACGTTGAGAATAAGTGGAGTCGTACTTCCACTTCTCCACAGGGCACCATGACGTGTAGAGGAACAACTTTACCTTTACTGCTCAGGAAATAAACAGCGGCCCGATTACTTGCTTAATGACTTTGGCGGAAGTAGTAGGCCTATTCAAATGTTACTGCAACTGATACATACAGGAGTAGTTAGCGCTGTACTTTAAAACTGTGTAGCAGAACTGGGGTCGACCATCTTAAAATTAATCTTACTACCATAATTGGAAATTGGGAGGTATGTAGACTTTCTATAACAGACTAAATAATTCTAAGGGATTTTGATGGTATAATATATCACACTTCGCAGTGCTGGATACAACCGAAGGGTCCATTGGTACCTGTGATAAATTAATCTGCACATCATGAAAGGTTATGTGGAACTGGAGGCGTAGATCCACCATTTCTTAAACTGGGCACTAGAACGGGGTAAGCATCTTCACTCATCGGTAGTTACATCCTAAGAAAAAAACCCCGATGCATATTGGATAGGCGGTGGGGTGGTTGCAGTCTGTATGGGCAGTCTGGACACGATGAAACACTCTTTCACGTGCCGGACTCTGAAACCCTATTTCTCGGTCACACAGGCCACAGCTTAGCCACTATGCCGAGTGAGCTACTCCGGCCTCCAGCATTACCGAGCTTCTGGACAATCTTGCAGGCTAAACTCTGGTGTAAACTTCAGTGTGAGGATCACGTGGGGTCCCCCAAGCGCAGATATCTGACACAGCCGCTGATATGAACTGTCCTTGTCTTATATCGTAGCTGAATCCGTCGAAAAGAGAATGGAAAATTATACAGTTCCTGAGAGGTGATGCTGCCTAGCCTTATGGCTGGCAAGGTGAAAGGTCTGCAGGCAATCACGGATTGATACAGATGCCTGTTGGTGTGGACTGGGCCCTGAAGACGAAGTGTGACGAAGAGTGGAGGAAGAGAAATTCTTACTACTCCACATTAGTACCACTCAGATTGTCGGTGGAGTAGGTAGTAAAGGTAGCATTCAGACAGTACTAAACGTAGATTGTGTTACATGAAAATGATGTGGGCCCAGTACTTAACGAAGCCAGCCGGGTTAACTGACTCGGTGAAGAGACTAGGTTACTGGCTGGATAGCACGGAATTCAATTTCAGGTTGAGACAAGACATCTTCTTCTCTCAGCAACTTCAAGACCATTTGTGGGCCTCCAAGAATGTATGAAACAGATCCGAGACACTTTCTTCCGAAAGAAGCTACTGGAACTTGAAGCAGATCAAATAAGAACCAACAGGATGCACTATTTACTTACAATTTATTTCAGTAATTAACATTTACATGTTTCGAGAAGGCTTACTGCTCGAAACATGTAGAAGTTAATTACTGAAATAAATTGAAAGTAAATAGTGCGTCCTGTTGGTTCTCATTATACGTTCAGATACAATAATTATGATATTCGAAACCCCCACTACTTTCTGTGTGTCGCGATTAAAACCAAAAATTATTAGCGGTAAATTATACAGCCTCTGGTGGCGAGCGCTCCTAACGCTGTATAGGATATGTTTATCCTGACGTTTCGGATGAAGGTGCTGTCTCATCTTCAGTGTGACTGGATTTGCTGCTGTAGGATGCTGAAGTGATTGTGAAGGATGAAAGCCTGGAGGGTAATAAGGATTGTGGCCAGAGAGACCTGCGGGAGGAGAAGAAAGTTATGACTTTACACAGGCATGGAAAATTGAGAATTAGAAGTGAAATGAAAGGAATTCCATCGCTTACAATGAAATCCCAATCAATCGAGGAAAGCAAATACTGGAAGACCACTACACAAAAGTCTGGAACGCAATATATGTAAAATCTGCAAATGCCTCCCACACAAAACTAAACATACCCACCATTTTCCACAGACTTTCCCTTCCTCTATGGCCCAACTTCCTTCTCACTCAGTTCCTAACAAATCACGGTAGCTTCCCCTCATACCTTCACAAAACGAACAAGACGCCCTCCCCTAATCGCAACTGCCCTGAAAAGACCATACAAACGGCCCACCACCTTATGCTGTAATGCAGCTTATGGTCAAAAGACCACCCATCGGTTCTCAAATCTCTCCCCCCACCTCTGGTTCTGCAGTACCACATAAACACCGTCAGCATCACAAGCTTCCTCAGATGTATCTTCCAAGCACTTCAAGAAGATGCACAAGGAAATTAAATTCGGCAACACTCCTAAGGTCCCGTCCAAATACTGACCTGTACTCTAAGGAAAAATGGTAAAATGGTAAAATGGCATCAACTGTAAACATCTCTGTAACAACCCACTGAAAACACCTCAGTAAATACCCCGTGGTGTACCTACATGGCAAAGCACGGGTTGAAAATCAATAAACGCAAATATAAAAAAAAAGATTATCTCACTCCTAAGATGGAGGCAGCACGTTCCTCCGAAAAGTCTACAAGGAATAAAAAAACTCAGAAGCAATGTTAGGGGAATATTACAAGTAATATTCCTATGGTTTCACTAACCTAAAACACAAAAAGTTGAGAATGGCAAACTTTGAGAAGAGCCTTCTTAAGAAATTTCTGACCTTATTAGCAGGAACCGTTCAACAAAGACAGGATCAGTTAAGGGCTAAACTTCATAAGTAACCATAATGTTTCCCACATATGGGTTCTATAGAACATTTTTCTGCAGAAATTACAGCTTTTATGTCGACTCAAGAACATTCTCTTCTTAGCACTTTTTCCTAGAGTACACAATGAGGTAGGACTTCCTTTTATACGTACAGATATGCAAATGACCCTTATAATATTTATAACTACCAGTGAGTGAAAAATTATCAAAAGAAGAAGGATCTGTTATTTGTACCTATACTTAAAGTCTGGTTCAATAATTCAGACCCCAAGAGACTTCAAAAGGATTTACAGCCCCAACAAATGTCTCTCCAGATAGGCAATTCTTTCGTGCGACGAGGAAAATAAATCTTAAAATAGATAGTGCACAAGTCGCACGTCTGGCAACGATCCAGCGGCGTCAGTTTACATCTGCTCGTGTGTCGGGCATGTAAAATGTTACAGGTATTACCTTAGGGAAAATCGAAGCATTTGCAGGCAATAGGAACTGTCTAATTCTCTTGGTTCATCAGCCGCGTCAAGGTGAAAGTTAAACCAATGTTACGAGACCTGCTCTGTCTCCATCACCAGATTCAGTAAGGTTGATTTAAATTTGTGGTTCATAAAACTAATTATGTTGACACGTAATGAACGAATTGAGTACTCCGCCAGCCAGTGTATATTAAAGACGCACTTTGTGTCTACATGTACTCTCCTACAAAAACACATTTTGATACTTATAAGAAGGGGTAAAGGTAAAGCAGTCCCATTACAGGCCTGGACAGGCCCAGAGGGTTCCAGGAAGTTAAGGTTCCCAGATTTCGTGACAACGGCACAGGACGGTGGTAAGGTTGTCAACCAAAGGCACCGGCCGCCTTTACCCCCAGGAAATACTCCTGGTATTCATTTCTGTTAGAGGCTGAGTCGACCCCAGGGCCATAGAACGATCAGAAGGATTTTATGTCAATGAAATATCCACTGACACCAGCTGGGATCGAACCAGCGACCTTCAGAATTGTAGACTTATAAGAAGGGGACACGTCTAAATTAGTATTAAAATACAGCAATATAGAACTAAATATTACACAATAAGTACTAATGTAAACGCGGTAAATCTTTCCACAGATTTACTGTAAAAAAGTTTTGCGTGGAAAAAGGGGCACCGTATTTTATAAACGTTTAAAAACTTCTTAACACACAAAGCTTCTAGACAACAGCATTAACTGCGGTGTTAATATGGCACTTTGTATACTTTAGTGAAAGCCGAATAAGTTAAAAGATGCGTTATATCAGAATATATCTTATGTCCTAAAAATCTTATGTTTTTTTTTTGTCGTCAGGAGTTAGATCTTTTTCTACTGTCAACTGTAACATCGCACTTCATCTTCCTCACAGTATTATATAATTGTAATTCATAATCACGGCCATGTAGGCCGATACTTATTGTATTAAATATTGTACAATGGAAAAACAGAGTTTGACCGACGGTGTTTTTCGTATATGAATGTCACAAAGGGATATATAAACTGAGATAAACTTCATTTAGTATTTATTTATTTCATTATGAGCATTTAACGACACTTGCGGTAATTCAGACTATTCGGCTTCGAATATTATGTTTATTAAAGACCGGACTGATTAGCCCACCAAAATTTTTTAAAGTACCAAACTATACGATGTCCCATATCAGGGGAACAGATTATGAAGTCGTGAACAGAAGTGAAATGGCAAAGGATCTGTGGTTTCAGCGACGGACTTTCGTCTGTGCTTTTGGTTGTATAAATAACGAGTCCTTGGCGACGCACTGCACCAAAATCTTCATTTACGTCACGAATATAAAGTAACTGGTTAAGTTACAACCCCGTGGTCTCCTCAGACTTCTGAGTTTCCCGTTCGCCTGGATGTTAACCCTTAACCATCATATTGGTCTCTAGAGACCCTTGAATAGTCTTACATTCCTGTGACGTACACCATAGGATCATATTTGCAATATGAGTTGGCTGGTACAGTTGGGGTCCGCCTGCTATGAAAATTCGTGTTTTCCTGGGACCTTCTCTGAACAACAAGCAACATGTCGTTTGTTGTGATTTGTCCTCGGAGTACACAATACTTTGCTTTACTTCCCGAGTTCTGGGTCATTTCAAGGTAAAAATGTTTGTTTCCTTAAGCCACCTGCCTTGGAGAATTATAAATAACAGGACTAAACTATGATGCATTTATAGCATGAACACCAGAATACAGCAGCGATTCTTTGTCCATATTATGACAGTTCCGGATAAAAATAATAAATTATAAATTGTTTATATAGAACAATACTTCAAAAACTAGTCGTAGAAGCAAATTCTATGTAAATTTAATTTTCGTTTAGACAGCCAAATTATCTGTCCGTGGAAATCGAAGTTCACTTACCGTCTTCACAACAGCCTGCCACGTGGCCCTAGCCTCTAGTACTAAAACTCAAACAAACTCCGTGGCCTTAGTCCGCACGCGAACTATACCGACAGAGCGGCCGCCGCCGGTCGGCGACGTTAGTGCCAACTTTTGCGGATAGAGGGGTGTCACGTGGTCAGCGCAAGGGGTCCCCACAGCCGTTAATCTCTGTTTTCTAGACCTGGAGCCGCTACTTT
>Ga0123352_10020586_pt1 | contig 10513 bp, 4 predicted proteins | sample TergutLab28metaG_FD_89700 | JGI IMG/M metagenome (GOLD analysis project Ga0123352, IMG submission 89700) | Labiotermes labralis P1 segment gut microbial communities from Petit-Saut dam, French Guiana - Lab288 P1 | ecosystem: Host-associated > Arthropoda: Insects > Digestive system > Gut ... | reverse complement strand
TTCATTCAAGTAGCTCCTCAATTGACCTCACGAGGCTGAGTGGACCCCGTTCCAAACCCACTACTACTCAGAAAATCTGGTAGCGCCGGGGATCGAACCCGGGACCTCTGTATCTGTAGCCAGGAACTCTGACCACTAGACCACAGAGGCGGTCTCAATATATATATATATATACATATATATAATGTCTCTATTGTCACGTGGCTACTCAAATATAGAATTCTTTCCCAAAATTGAAAAACAATGCTTGACAGATACAGAAAATCCAAAGACTGAGTATTCAGAGCAACATCCTGTGGACAGTAAAAACAAACTGTATCTTTCAATAAAAAGCTACGTGTTTCGATCTAGGGATCGATCCTAACCAGACTAAAATATCATATCATTAAAAAGAAGGCTTTTTAAAAATATTATACTCCGATTATGTTCGAACTCCAGACTGAAATATGAAGCTTCGGAAAAAAAACAAAGTTGTTTTTGCGGTCCATTTAATGTTGTTTTGAATATTTTTAAAACAAGATGTGTGAATTGTGTTGGGTCAGGAAGACTGAGTGTTAAAAGTGTAAGAATGATTTCTTTCGTCAGAAACTTCAAAACAAAAGCGCCAATGTAGTCTCCTAAATCATAATTAATTGCTAACGAGTTCATAAGATGTCACCGTCAAGGTTAGAATTAAGTGTTCAGTACTAGGAAATGGTATGTAGTCAAACACACCTGTGTCACTGAGGTGTATTTAATGACTATATGATGGAACAACTACACATGTTTCGGCCTGTATTGGCCATCTTCAGGTTGTCTTGGGGAACTTAAGAACTAGCTATATGCAAGCGCGCGCACGTGATGTAGAGATCTCTACACCACGTGTGCGCGCTTGCATTAAGTTCCCCAAGACAACCTGAAGATGGCCAATACAGGCCGAAACATGTAGTTGTTCCATCATATAGTCATTAAATACATCTCAGTGACACAGTTGTGTTTGACTACATATCATTTCCTAGTTTCACGCACACACAACGGTGATGACACACTTCCTAAGTGTTCAGTCTCTTCCCAGCCATACTTCCGCAAATATTGCATTTATGAACTTTTTTCACTCATTCAACATCTTCGATCTGTAACGAATCCATTCCACAAAATAACGCATTGTGTGTCCAATCAAACTTTCTCATAACTAATCAACTGGCTGCCAACAAAAATGTTACCAACAAGTGAAAATCACGTGCTACCATGTTCATTTCAGTCTAACTGAGCAACAGAATAAAGTAAAATGGGGCACTTACTGTTCTCCGCACCACATCGCTGCACTGATCGGTTGGTTTCCAAGCCGCTTGTCTTATAAATTTCTCTGAGTAAATAAAACCAAACTAAACAAACTGCCTTGATTTCCGGCATTATTCACACTATCACTATCACCATATAATATTTGCTGCCTACAGTGTGCAAAATATTCCAAACAGCTATAAGTCTTTAACGACCAAGTCAGCCCACTTCTAGCTTCTTACCAGTACATCTGCCTTTACATATGCAATGACGATATTCACAGCTATTGCTAATCGAGATCTCTATATCGATTGTACATGTCGCAGTCGATTTCTGTGCTCGTGAGGTATCGAACTGGGTCGTTAATTGGTGCCGATCGATATGTGATAAATAATTTTCAATTATAACTGAAAACTTAAAGAGAGTGGGACAAAGGGGATAACTTGGCGAAGAAACTAAAATTATTTTAAGCGGGTTAGAAAACCACAAATACTTTCGTCAGCTAGTCTCTAGGAGACCAAAGTATGAAAATGGCAATCTTTTCGTGCAACGTGGGGATCGCGGTAGCACCAGTGCTGTGCTACAAATTGGAAGGTCGCTGGTTCGATCCCAGCTAGTGTCAGTGGATTTTTCATTGATATAAAAATCCTTCCGATCGCACTATGGGGACACTGGGGTCGACTCAGCCTCTAACAGAAATGAGTACTAGAAGCATTTCCTGGGGGTAAAGGCGGCCGGTGCGTAAGGCTGACAACCAACCTACTATCCTGTGCCGTTGTCACGAAATCTGGGAACCTTAACTTCCTGGAACCCTCTGGGCCTGTCCAGGCCTGTAATGGGACTGCTTTAACTTTACATTTCATGCAACGTTCTGGATATTCACAATTCAATTAATCTGTATCTCGTACAAGGCCCAAGACTGGAAGGCACAAATATTTTTTTTCCAAATGCTGGGATTTTGGGTGTTTACACCGTTTATTATAGATATTCGTCGCTTGACGACAGGGGTTCGTTCTGAGAAAAGCGTCGTTAAGCGATTTCGTCGTTGTGCGAAAGTGTACTTACACAAACCTAGATAATACAGTATAGTCTACTACACACCTACGCTATACGGTATAGCCTATTGCTCCTAGGCTACAAACTTGTACAGCATGTTACTCTACTGAATACTGTAGGTAATTGTAACACAGTGGTATATATTATAGTATTATATTATAATATATTATTATAATCTTATGGGGCCACCGTCGTATTTGCGGTCGGTCGTTGACAGAAAAGTCGTTATGCGGCGCATGACTGTAAACAATGTGTTGTTCCGAAGTCTGAAAAACTTGGTGACTCCTTCTTCAGTTCAGTTGTTTCTATTTCAGTTAAACGCTGAACCGATTTGGAGGAGAAAATATGCTAATTTATTCACTTCGGCGTCTATTTGAACGAAATTCAGTGACCCTGAAGATGGAGGCATCAAGGTCCTCCGTGACATCATTACACTACACGGTGTAGAAACCCAAAAGTTCATTATCTGAGCAACATCAGTCATAACAACTTGCAGTCTTATGGAATCTAAAGAATCACCATTGTGTCTTACTTAGACGTTTGATTCATACGTAAGTGAACTGCGTGTAAAGTACAAAAGTATATATATATATATATATGCTTGTCTTTTGAATTAAACGTCACATGCTGAAGACGTAAGATAAACGGAGGTATAGCTCCATACATTAATAACCACAGCAGTGGATGGAGAAGAGTAATCAGTTTTTCGCTCTTCTGGGATGTTACGCAGAGAAGATTGGTAGTTAGTTACCGACGTTTCGGGACAACAATTAACCCCATCTTTAAAGGTCAGGCATCCGGACTGCACACATCTTCAGCATGGGGTTACTTACTTACTCCTTGCAGCAGAGTCCTTCTTGAGAAACTAACCGCTTTTCAGCTAGTCAAGAAATTCTCCACATTTTATGGAAACCGAAGGTTCATTATCGCATTCACAAGTGTCTGCCACCTGCCCCTATCCTGATCCAGCTTGATCCATTCCCCACCTCCACATACTACTTTCTGAACATCCATCTTAATATTATCCTCCCATCTACGCCAGGGTTTCCCAAGTGGTCTCTTTCCCTCAGGTTTCCCCACCAAAACCATATATACGCCTATCCACTCCCCAGACAATCGGCACTTGAAAGCGGTAAGTTTGTCAGACCTACGCACCGGCCGCCTTTACCCCCAGGAAATATTCCTGTTACTCATACGCGTTACATGTCCGGCCCATCTGAATCATCTCGATTTTATCACCCGAACAACATTGGGTGAGGAGTACAAATCATTAAGTTCCTCATTATGTAGTTTTCTCCACTTTTCTGTTACCTCGTCCCTCCTAGGCTCAAATATTCTGCTTAGCACCCTATTCTCAAACACCCTCAACCTGCGTCCCTGTCCGATTTTCAGCGACGAAGTTTCACAACCATACAAAACAACAGGCAGAATCAAAATGTGGTGCTTTGTTAAAATCCCTTTGTTCCACTGGGTATCGAACCCATCATATTTGACGGTCTACTCATTAGTTTAGTACTTATACCGACTGAATTCAGGGTACTTAACAACAGCTGATCTGCTTTCGATTTTGTTCTGTGGCAGTTCACTGCATTCGTCATGATCACAAGTGTGTTTATCGGCTTGCAAGGATTATACGCCACACTGATGTATATAGCCTGCAGCCAGTTCCAGAAGATCCGGGCGAATATCTCTTTGATCGGTAATAGAAGACTGAACAGAATGCAGGGTTCGGAAGATGGTCCTGCCTCTGAGGAAATGGTGGAACAGCTCAATGTCTGTATACGACACCACCAGGATACACTGACGTACGTGCACACAGTGAATGCTGATATACTTAGTCACATTCCATATATTTGTTTTGGATAACACACAGTCGATTCTTGCAGGTATATCCACGAGCTTGAAGATTCGCTACACCCTGCACTCGGAGGAATGTTCTTTTTCCTATTGGCAGCACTGTGCTTCGTCGCCTTTTCAGCCGTAACGGTAAGAAGTTCCTTACAAAGCATTGTTTAAAAACACAGGGTTTAAATACAGGCATTCTGATACATGAGTTGAAATAAAATAAATGTTCAACATTTAACATTGCTGCAAGAATATGGACTCGCCCGAAGGTAGTAACGACATACAAACAGGAACACCCCCTCTTCCCATGGCGCAAAGGCCCTTAGAGGGCCACAGGATCCTTAACCTTTAGACGCCTAATGTCAACTATAGTTGACGTACCGCACCGCTAACCTCTAAAGTTGCATTTTATATATGTATTCAACAAATATAGGTACCGAATATTTTAAACATGGTATATACTCTCCGTTTTTTCTTTTCAAAATGCAGTTTGTTTCATAATTCTAACATATTTGGTTCATGTATTGTTCAAATTTTATATACAGGGTGTGCTAAAATTAAAAAAAATGATTCCGGCGTCAAAAGGTTAATATCGAGGCTTCACAATTACACTCAAACACACCACATTCGGTAGAACTCCTCTGGGCAAGTGATAAGCCCGATGCAGTGACCTCTACCTGACAAGACACAAAATCCATACCACCTGCAGGGTTCGAATCCGAGATCCCAAAAAACGAGCGACCGCAGACCCACGCCTTAGACCGCGCGGGCACTGGGATCGGCAGAAATAGGAGCCTCTTTTCCTGCATTTTGGGTAAATTGTTTAAAGAAATGCAAGGTGTGTAGGTAGCCATACACCCAGCCTGTAATTCAGTTACTGTAGTATAGAAGGTATTTCTTATTTAACCGTAGCTATGGTTCATAACTGTCACAGTGTCGTTGCTTTGAGAAGCGCCCTTTGTCCTTTAAAAGTTCAAAGACAATAAGACTTGGGACGTATATTAAGTAGAGGGGAAGGCACAAAATTGAGTTCTCCTCTTCCCACAGAGTCATCTGGAAGAGTACTCACACGAATAATGCCACATGTTGCTGGAATCTCGGGAAAAAGAGGTAATAACTTCCTCAAGGACGACTTCAGAACGTCTCCCGAGCTACTGAAAAGCATACAATGTGAAATTTTCCTTATTATACCCTTTTGTCTACCGCAATTGTGTTCCAACCCCACACACTCATCGACTTCTTTCATTTTGTGTATAGGCTTACATTTCGAGACGCAGTTACTATGTAAGCAATCGTCTACATAAGCGTTTCTATGCGCAGGTAAATACTACTTTACAAAAAACCTACCCATTAAAGATCCTCCTCTGGCAACATGGCAGGTACAACTGTAAAGAAGTTTAGGTAAAATGTACTGTGACTGTGAGATTTCATGTAAAAAGCAGTCACATTACAGGCCTGAACAGGCCCTGAGGGTTCCAGGGGGTTGAGGCTCCCACATTTCAAGACAATCGGCACTTGAAAGTGGTAAGCTTGTCAGATCTACGCACCGGCCGCCTTTACCCCCAGGAAATATTCCTGGTACTAATTTCTGTTAGAGGCCGAGTAGACCCATTGGCCATAGTGCGGCCGGAAGGATTTTGTCAATAGAAAGTCCCAACGACACAATCGGGAATCGAAATTGCAACTTTCGGGCTTGTAGCGCAGTGCGTCAGACTTCACGTAGAAGGAACAAATCATTAGAGACAGTTAGATGGAAAGACATCTCCTCTGAATTTCACTCGAGGGGGGAATAACTTTGAATCTGATCTATAACGTCTGTTATTTAGTCTGAAGTTGTCCATGGTTCTTTTTTCAATACCCCATACAAATTTCGGGATAGGGTCTCAAATTATGCCACGATTATTTCCTTCCAAGTTCCTTACAACTTATCTATCGTCATTTTACATTCGTCACTTACAGGGTGATTCCACAGAAAGGTCACTATTTTTGGATGTAATAGCATGTCATTACAAGAAAAAGAATCTCATGTGAACTTGTGTCTAATTCTGAACGGTTACCGATATCCAGCTACTGGAACATGTAAATACAAAGTATTGTGAATGCTAAAAAAAAGAAATGTAAATTAATTATTGTTGATTTTATTTTAATTTAAATTAACGCATAAATGACAAATATGGTGTACAGAAATTACAAATTTGAGTTCACAATGAATGTTCGAAAATAAGAGTCAAGTTGAAATATGATTGCACACGGTTTCGCACGGGAGGGGAAGTGAAGGGGAAAGTGACGAATGGAGTGGGTAGCCAGTACTCTTCACACTACCTCGGAACATGGTGTATGCAGCATTACTACTGCTGATGCGCACACCTCGGCTGCCAGTAGTCGATTGAACTGACGCTCCCGCCGATTTAAATGGACTCGTCCGTTTCGCCGAAAAACTAAATCTGGTTTCTACGCATGTGTCGCCACATTTCAAAACGCAGTCTACCACCGTCAAACTCAATACAGAGAAGTGAGCTGTTCTAGGTTATTACGCAGCGAATAGCGGTAATTTCTTACGACTTTCGAGATAACCATTGGTCCCGTCCTCAGGGTTCAAGAATAAAGATAATCACTCCAACTCATTGCAATTCGCAACTCGTATGCTAACATTGCGTGGAGTTCGTCTGAATTGATCTTCACGTTTCTTTATGCGGGTAGCAGCACCCAAACTGAGGGCTAGCAATTCGCCTCATGTATCCACGTTTCTTTTCTAAACTTCGCTCTTCATCCCAACCAACAAAAAAGAAAAAAAATCTAGCCGAGTTTCGTATGTAGACTCAAGCAGCTATATCTTGGTATCGGTTCAGAATTAACCTTTTGGCGCCGGAATTATTTTTTTAATTTTAGCACACCCTGTATATAAAATGTGAATAATACAGGAACCAAATACGCTAGAATTACGAAACAAACTGCATTTTGAAGAAAAAAAACGAGAGTATATACCATGTTTAAAATATTCGGTACTTATATTTCTTGAATAAATATATAAAACGCAACTTTGGAGGTTAGCGGTGCGGTACGTCAACTATAGTTGACGTTAGGCATCTAATGGTTAAGACACTTGTTCATGTATATTTTTTTCTCACAATGATCTATATTATCCCCTCCAAGAATATTGGCCTTTCCCCCTGAATCGCCCTGTATAGCCTGAACTACTGATAGAAGTTTTCAATGAATCATAAGTAAATAAATCCTTAAAACGGCGTTAAATCCTAGACTCACCGCATGTGAAAAAATTTGTCTCTTTACAAAACCTCAGTTTACTTCACCAAATTTGTTTTCTTCAGAGCTGGGGAGACCACACCGACGTGTCTCAGGCGGTAGTCATGTACGTGCTGATGATGATAAATGTCTATATATTTTGTGCGCTCGGAACTGCTGTCTGTGATCAGGTAACTAATTTTCAACCTAGCTTCATGACAAACACAGGTAGAGTGAGAAAATTGTTAAATTAATTTTATAGAAACTCAACAAAAACAAAAGTAACTAGCCATTTTATATAAATATTGTCCTTGTTGTTGTATCGCTGTCGCTCAATATCATAGGCAGCCTATAATAGCCGTTATATCTGGCGAGAGCTGCCATGTTCAGGGACGCGATAAAAGGAACAATCTGTATATCTCATCTATATATGTAATCGCCCTGGTTTGTCCCAACAGTGTACAAGTTTCTTGTTTCTATAATAATGAAATACGTTTAGTCGGATCTTAAGTCATTTTAGGCCGCTTAGACTATTTCTGTGACTACGGTTCACGTCTTTATTTGTGCAACTGAATGGGCAATTAGAATGTTCTAGAAGTGTTAAAACTTACATTAAAAATTTACATTAAGGTGCTTCTACATGTTTCGGTTTAACAAACCATCATCAGGGAGCTTATTGTTGTGCTTTGCTAAAGTTATAATTATTAAAATAGTTAGTTAAAAACGTCGTTATGAATCAGTTCGGTCGTGTGGCTGCATATTTATCCAGTCCTTATTGGTGTGTGTACAGTGCACAGTGCAGAGTGAGACTGTGTGTACAGTGCACAGTGCAGATTGAGACTGTGTGTACAGTGCACAGTGTAGAGTGAGACTGTTATTGGTGTGTGTACAGTGCACAGTGCAGAGTGAGACTGTTATTGGTGTGTGTACAGTGCACAGTAGAGTGAGACTGTGTGTACTCTCCACAGTGCAGAGTGAGACTGTGTGTACAGTGCAGAGTGCAGAGTGAGACAGTTATTGGTGTGTTTACAGTGCACAGTGCAGAGTGAGACTGTGTGTACAGTGCACAGTGCAGAGTGAGAGTGTTATTGGTGTGTGTACAGTTCAGAGTGCAGAGTGAGACTGTGTGTACAGTGCACAGTACAGAGTGAGACTGTGTGTACTGTCCACAGTGCAGAGTGAGACTGTGTGTACAGTGCAGAGTGCAGAGTGAGACAGTTATTGGTGTGTGTACAGTGCACAGTGCAGAGTGAGACTTTGTGTACAGTGCAGAGTGCAGAGTGAGACAGTTATTGGTGTGTGTACAGTGCAGAGTGCAGAGTGAGACTGTGTGTACAGTGCACAGTGCAGAGTGAGACTGTTATTGGTGTGTGTACAGTGCACAGTGCAGAGTGAGACTGTGTGTACAGTGCAGAGTGCAGAGTGAGAGAGTTATTGGTGTGTGTACAGTGCACAGTGCAGAGTGAGACTTTGTGTACAGTGCAGAGTGCAGAGTGAGACTGTTATTGGTGTGTGTACAGTGCAGAGTGCAGAGTGAGACTGTGTGTACAGTGCACAGTGCAGAGTGAGACTGTGTGTACTGTCCACAGTGCAGAGTGAGACTGTGTGTACAGTGCAGAGTGCAGAGTGAGCCAGTTATTGGTGTGTGTACAGTGCAGAGTGCAGAGTGAGACTGTGTGTACAGTGCACAGTGCAGAGTGAGACTGTGTGTGCAGTGCACAGTGCACAGTGCAGAGTGAGACTGTGTGTACTGTTCACAGTGCAGAGTGAGACTGTGTGTACAGTGCACAGAGCACAGTGAGACTCTGCACTGTACACACAGTCTCAATCTGCACTGTGCACTGTACACACAGTCTCAATCTGCACTGTGCACTGTACACACACCAATAAGGACTGGATAAATATGCAGCCACACGACCGAACTGATTCATAACGACGTTTTTAACTAACTATTTTAATAATTATAAATTTAGCAAAGCACAACAATAAGATGGTTTGTTAAACTGAAACATGTAGAAGCATTTTAATGTAAATTTCAATGTAAGTTTTAACATTTCTAGAACAATCTAATTGCGCATTCAGTTGTACAAATAAAGACGTGAAAATATCAAGATGCACAGCAAAACTGTGAAAAAATATCTGTGACTGCTGTTTATTTGAAATTCACTTTTATCAACACTGTTACTTTCGTTCTACAGCTGCGCTGGTCGTCTGGCTTCTTAATCCAAAAAATGTGGCAGTCCTGAACATTCACCAACAGTATTTCTTCTTATAATATCATTTGTAAACTTTTTTTATTTCTATGCTGCTGAATCCACAATTAAATTGTATTACACGGTACATTTAACTTGCTTTTAGAACCTTTAAACACAAAAATTTGATCAAACGTCTGTTTTTTCTGCTCTCACAATATATATTATTCAAACGCCAAAGTTAAAGTGTCACAATGTTATCACTAGTTAAAACCAAATTGAAAACCCTCTTGTCTGAAATGAGGAAAGGTCCAAAATGCAAAAGCCCCAAAATTGTTGCAGTACCGATAGCTGCCAACTTGCATAGAACTATATTTTATGTTTCTGTGTATTTTTTTTGCAGGCCGAGCGCGTGCGAGAAGCCGTCTGGGACTCTGGATGGGTTGGATCTGCACTTTCATTTCAGCGCTGCCTCATTTTCGTCATCACTTCAACCAACAAGGAATTCATATTCACAGCAGGGAAATTTGTTCCTGTATCGAACAAAACCATGATGAATGTACGTACACACTTCAAAATATCTTCCTACCTGCAAATAACGTCGTGCCCAAAACGGTCTGTATGCTGTTTAGTTTAATCTTGAAACCTGGCATTCCTGTACACACGATAATTTTTCCAGAAGGTAACATAAAATTTCCCCGACATTCATTCCTTTAGGGGTTTTTGGAACTTCACTTTTCTTGAATCGTGCATTGTGATATATATATATATATATATATATGCAATAAGAACCATAAAAATAAACACTTTTTTCTCTAATGATTTAATTCGATTATAGTGTCTTCGATATATTTCGCATAACCAAGTGCTCATCATCAGGAAGACTTGTACATGATGATTAATGGTGTTTTTCCCGT
>Ga0123352_10020585_pt1 | contig 10514 bp, 10 predicted proteins | sample TergutLab28metaG_FD_89700 | JGI IMG/M metagenome (GOLD analysis project Ga0123352, IMG submission 89700) | Labiotermes labralis P1 segment gut microbial communities from Petit-Saut dam, French Guiana - Lab288 P1 | ecosystem: Host-associated > Arthropoda: Insects > Digestive system > Gut ... | reverse complement strand
CAGTTTCTACCCAAAAGTGACAATCCCAGTTAGCCTTCCTTTTACTTATTTAATGCAGGGTATTCCTCTGCTCCTTGACTCTATGTAATATTTCTTCATTTCTCACATCATAATGTGAGAATGACCAATATGCCATTATCAAAAATGTAAATACATATATATATATATATATATACAGTATATATTCCAATTTCCTGCAGACAGCAGAAGCACGAACGATTAACATGGAAGCGACACCATGGCCACGTAATTTAGGATCCTGATACAACGTGTATTAACAGACCCTTTAAAAAATACAGGCCTACAAATTTTCATACATTAATTTTTGTAGAAATTAAAGACTAAATCGTCAGGGTCTACATAGTTTTACCTTTGTGACCATTTTTAATCAATCAGTGGAGCTAGGCGTATTAAACTCGGTGCGGAAATAGATCATAAATATACCTTCATATTATCCGGCTGAATATGGGTCCTCAGAATTCAAACTTACATAAGATAGGAAAGCAGAATATTGCAGTTGGTGGCAATTTAACTGCTTACGCGCCAACATCAATATTAAAACTAAAATAACTGGTGGAAGATCAGGACAGCTTCTCATGTTGACATCGAAGTAAATGTAATGTTATCCAACCATTATTAATAACATAATTTCACGATGTCCATCACATCGCTGACATTATTACGTACTGTGCGTTAATCAGCACACGGCTGTGGACAGATGTGAAATGTTTTACTGAGCACAGCACCTTGCAAAGGGGCCGGAAATTAACTTCCAAAAAGATGGATTTGCCTATGCTGCTAAAAGCCATTTTAAATTCAGTAATGGAGAGCAGGATAAGTAACTGGATCCCAAGTAACAGATATAATTTTTGGAAACCACACAATGAATATCTTACAGTAGTGATTATTGATTCCACCACAGGAAATATCTTTCTTATAAACGAAGATGCGACATACATATCCTATTCATTCAGTGCAAAAGCATACTGCTGAAGGAAGTAATATTTCATACTCATATCTTGCGATCTGCAGCGAAAAACAACATAAGTTTGAATCTGCTCTATGGAAACATTTTATCGACGAAAAAGTACTTACTGAAAAATAATATACTATGGTGTTTTTTAACCTACAAACCTATGCGGGGTCAAAATTCGCAAGATGATCATCTGAAGAAAATGTTCCATAAAAACCTGAAAACTTGTAGTATGCATCAGTATTTATGTACTGCCCATTCTTACAAAATTTTGTTGTCTTAACTGTCTTTCCTGAAGTGCATTCCTAGCAAGACACTAAAAAAGGAGACATAACTACACCGATACACATTTCTGCGTAAAAGAAGAGCGATTTAAAAATCAACACATTGATTCATTAACATTAGTTTTAAGAAGCAATATGTGACATACACGCGTAGCATCGCCGAACTGCACTTGATGCGTCCATTGTAACTATGTTTTTTTCCCTTGTGATGGTCTATAAAGGGGCGAAACATGGAGACTATAATAATAGGTAACGCTATTATAAACCAACTATTATAAGAGTATTTAATTGGACTTTTAAATAATAATCTTTGAACGTCTTTAGAGCCAAACTGTGATAAGAGTTCACTGCCATGAGTCAACAGGACACACCTAAGGCCCCACCTAAGGCCCCACCTAAGGCCCCACTTGATTGCTCCGCCGCTGATTTGTCCAGTGTTGAGAATCGTAAAAGTACAGAAGTGGCAGATGGAAAAGTTTCGCAATGGATGTTGGGTCTTATAAATCTGGTCCCAGTGCTGGCACCCTATACTGCGGCTCCATTACGACTTTTCTTTTTTTTCCAGTCCTTGTGGACTAAAGTCGAGACAGGCTCACTTTAGATGAAAAGTTGCCACATTGAGCGAGGAATGGAAGTCGACTTTGCTCAGTAGTGTAGACGTGAGCAATAGTAGCAGAATATGGTAGGCTTCAGTTTGTAACACACTGATAGCATTACTGGACCCGCATGGCGCCCAACATGCTAAGCGCCTGTTAGCTGCTGTTACACTATATTTGTAATCGTATTTCCCTACAAGCTGTAATAACAGTCAAATGAAAGCGCAAATTTTCGAGACGACTGCAATAATCTTATAACATCCTTTAGGAATCAAAAGTAAGATATGGTAACAGGTGTTTCAAAAACTATCAACTTTTTTAAGATGAGTTTGTGAAAAGTATACCAAAAAATGGCTCAATTTCAGTTCAGCTGACTAAATAAGTAGACAGAAGCAGCATGGTCTGCACTGAAACTTTGCTGAAGCAGCATGTCTGCACTGACACTTTGCTGAAGCAGCATGGTCTGCATTGAACTTTGCTGAAGCAGCATGTCTGCACTGACACTTTGTTGTCTGAACAAGAAACTTTCAACCCTCTATGGGAACAAATATCCATTACCTTTTCGGAGGAACATCAGTCCTTCATCAGCAGGGCAGACAATCTTCTCAAGCCTAGAGATTATTTTAAGTACCACCAGGTCTAATTTTGAAGAATTCTACATGGTGCTGACATTTCGATATGTGTTCTGTGCGGATCTCAGAGCAAACAGAGACTTTTACCCTACACGTCATTTATTGATTGGTTATTATAATCGATTTGGAAAGTGTTTAATGATCGATACGCACTCAGTCCTTATATAAAACAGAACGTTTAGTACTTAAAGGGTTAAGCAACGCGCGGAAAAGACATAGCGGGGTACACGACAAGGTGACCCTGCCTGAACCGATGGGAACTAATGCAGATGTAAGAACAGAGTAGGTCCCGATTCTCACTGTTCCTGCAAATGAAATATTCCTTCCGCGCCAGAATTTATCATCTACTCTTATTACGAAGGCAACAGGTTCTTCCGAAAAGCCGATACCTATCCACCACATTACACTGCGACACATCGCAGAATACAGTGTATTACTTTTCAATATTATCCCCCAAGTTAAGTATTTGTTTCCAAATTCTCCATTCCACTATATGTAACCGTTTACTCTGTGTTATATACAGTACATAAACTTGAAACTGAATACTTCCGTTAGCGACGTACACGTACATGCCAACTATCAAATTAACTGACGGCATTTAATTCTCGATTGCTAGAAGTGAAGTCGAAATTTAACAAGACTTGCATAGGTATTTACAGCCTACAGAGCCTGTTCAATTGAAATGCCCTCTACTTTGACATGACCGGTCGATGTGCGCTGTTTATCATATTAATTGCCGTGTCGTGGGCAGAAGCGGCTGCCAGCTCCTTATCACTCAGCCGTAAGCCACAAGTGCGTGCCGACACTGAGTGTACAGCTCTTGTATGAAACCAACCTTTAGCCGTCACAGCCGAACAAATGGGAGTAACACCCCCTCGGTGATGTAGTGCCTATACTTTGAGGGCACAAGTCCTCTTATTGTCGTATTCGTAAAGGTGAAAAAGGGGGAGCGAACTTTTTGGCGGCTTTACAAAAAGCTTTAACCTCATCGCATCAACATCCAAGCCCCTATATAGGACTTTTCCCTAAGAGGATATATTCCCCAGAACCTAGACCGAAGCTATGCTGATCCCGTGGATAACACGTCGGTAAGCGTCGCTCTGCAGGGAGATCAGTTCGCATCCCTCATGTTCGGAATGCGCAAAGAATTGAAGCGACCATGGCGTTAGTATCACTTCTCACCTCTGATCTGTACTGACGTCAGAGTCTCATAGATCAACCACCTCAAAATCACCCTCGTCCTTTCATGCTTCCCGCTGTAGCGTACTTCATATTTCCCTTCAGCAGTTCATTCTCTTCGCACGAATGAAAGCAGGGATAGGCCATGTGACGGACAACTCCTTTGGGCTGGTTTGTAGTAGGCCAGATAAGAATGGCGCGGAAACTTTGACAGCTGTCATCCACCACACCAGTGTGCCGATGGTATAGAGTAGAATTAAGAATACTCGGGCGTTTTAACTCCATTCTCCGATACAATGGCGTGACATGTCAGACACAGAAACAATTTCTATTTTCTTCGACTTCTTATCCTAGACATCTTACGGAGGACGTTTCGGAAAACACTCCAATTAATGGTATAGCGCATGTTTACCTGTACCTTCTGAAATTCTTCTAAAACGTTTCAATGTACAATAACGTACAGGATGGTTCAAAGATTTGGACTCAATTTCGTACGTCTATATTTCCTGAACTATGCACGGTATGTGAATGATCTACATAACATTTGTAAGAGAAGATTCGAAGTTTTTAAGTACCACCGCTAGAGCGCTTGTCTAATGCACAGCCGTGCAGCAGTATCAGTTGAGAACAAAATGGCTACTATGTAGCACAACATTTTGTGCGTTCGTGAGTTCATTAAAACTGAGTCAGCGACTGCTGTGTAGCGTGGGTTTCGTCTTCGTTTCCATATTCAACCTCCAACGAGGAATAGCATTTGTCGTAGGAATCACCAATTTGAACAAATAGGCTGTCTGTGTAAAGGCAAAAGCTCTTTGAGTTCATCTTTTGAATCACCCTGTATAATACACAGTACAACGGTATTAAAATTTGCCGCTATTTGCCGAAATGCGTATGGCCAAATTTTTGTATAGTTTTATTTTTTAAATTATATTGGGCAATATGTCCTATTTATTTCTATTTGAATACCCTAAGTAAAGTTACACATTATATTCTCAGACATAATACTGCTTTATTCTTAAACTGCAGTCGTCTTACTTGGGCCTAATTCATGATTGGCACATCAACAGAGAACTCATTAACACAGACAGTGCCACATAACTGAACAGAGGGAAGTGACTCAGTTCAAATAGCAATGAAAAATGTTTCACAAGGTATGTAACAAAGCATCCACACTGTTTACAGCATGTAACATACCGATGGACAGGTGAAGGGCAGGATGAAATGGGAGGCAAATAAAGAGACAGATACAAAAGTGTAAAAATTCTACGCGCCAGAAAGATAACATGAAACACGTTCCATACACAGCACCCACATACACAGCACCCACATACACCACACACCATCATACAAAATTCAGTTGCCGTGATGACCTGAAGCCGTCTGTTTGTGCACATCTGCTTTAATGATCTGCATCCTAATTGTACTCTATTTATTCTGAAGCTTTACATACGACCTTCGTTATATGCACTGAGGGAGACACAATGTACATTAATATCATATCGCTGGGCCGATCCCGGTGACCGCACTGTCTCAGGCGTGGGTCTGCTGCCACTCGCTTGCTGGGATCGCGTTTTCGAATTCCGCCGGGTGCTTATATGCGTTGTATGTTGCGAGTGTTGGTATGTTATCAGGTAGAAGTTTCAGCGACGGGCCGATCCCTCGTCCAGGGGAGTCCTACCGATTATGTGTGTCATTAAGTGTGATCAAGTGCGACAAAAACCTTGACCCTTAGAGGTGAGTAGGTAGACAGAGATCTGCCTACGAAAGAAAGAAAGAAAAAAAAATATCGCTGAGTGGATGCCGGTGGTCGTACGGTCTAAGGCGCAGGTCTCAAACTGCTTGACTAGTGAAAGAGCGGGCTCGAATCTCGCTGAGGTCGTGGATGTCTGTCTCTTGGTTTTTGTGTGTTGTGTAGGTAGCGGCCTTTGCGACGAGCTGATCGCTCGTTCGGTTGGGTCGTACCCCTTGAGTGCGTGAGGGCGTGCGTTTGACTGTGTGAACTACAATCATCAAAACAGGCGAACTATGCTCGATTTGGGCTGTTGCGACACGGGGAAAGAAAACATTTTCACTGAAACGACAAAATAACTTCACACATACATTCCTTTATCGCATGGAAATTAGTCTCATGTAATATTTCACTTTCACCCGTAACACATGTGAAATATATAAGGAAAATTCAAAACACATCATTGGGCATAATAAAGAGACAAAATTAAGGGTGAAGTCTTAGGCTGTCAGAGTGGCGATTGCGCAGAAAAGCAGAATCCTGTCTTGCTACATGTTCTAGTAGAAATTTACCATAATTTTAGTGGTATACTGGGGTTATCTGAAAATAGGACGCAACTCAAAAGAAATTATTCTCACTGTCCAAATACTATCACAAAAATCCAACAATACTGTGCGATCAATATTCAGAGGTTTTCGTCTTGCATCCAGCTGTTCAGACTTCATTGAAATGGAGTGATACCATCACGTCTTACTTTCTGTGGTAAGAAATAGCAATACGCTATTCTGAAAATTCACCTTCACAAACTTGTGGAAGGTAACTAACTTGCATCATCCTGCCTTTCTCCATCTTAGTATATGGCTTGGTTTCAGACTGGAGCAATATTTGTCAGAGAAGACCAGAGAAAAACTAAAGGGAAAGAAACTCAGATGTAAAACAAATCTCTTTTTCTAACTCATTACCATACAAATGGTTGATGTCACCCTGCGTGGTCCATCCTCACGTGTACAGGAAAGAAGGATGAGGAATTTCCTGCCCTCGCATTTTTTGGGATTCGCTTAACATCGATCAGTTACAGAAGTACCGCAGTGGGTGTAGACCTGGTTATAATCCTTTTGCCAACTTCGACAACGCTCACGTGCCATTACTTCCTCGCAGGAAAGGCTTCAAAACGAATTTCACAACCACTATGACCAGTTTCACTGTAACCACTATTTTACTGATCTGCAAATCGATTACAGTATTAAAATAAACTAGACATATTGGGGCCTAATCTCCTATAATTGTAAAGTACACGAAGCTGTAACGTTAATTTGAAACTGTCCGTACGGTACTGCAGCCCCGCTTTTATCGTACTGAAAACGCACCAAAGTGGAATAAAGCTAAATTTTACGATAATTTTAAAATAGGACGAACTTTTTCAGAAACTATGTAATTAGTTGCTTTCCCTACAAGCTGGGTAGGGGACATATTCATAATAAGCTTCCTGTAAAAATTAAAGACAATTATTTTCAATTTTTAGAATTCATTAAATTCATAATAAACAAAATTTTTAACGTTTTTTTCAAATCCCTAAGAGTAATAAATGAAAACTTTCTTAAGAATTTACGTTCCAGAACACCAAATTCCATTCAACACTCACACAAATTAAAAGCTACATTTGTTTAGTCTTTAGATGCTAGTGGCAAAGATAGGTCGCCCGAACGTGTCTTGAAGACCCTTTGTTCATTCAGGAAATTCCGCCCTACGGATCAAGGTAATGCATCATTCGCAATTCATAATCCATCATCATCTGCAATTGTACGAAACGTCGCAGAAGTGAGTTTAGTTGTAAGTGCCTGGTTCAAGTCTCGGCCAGGAGGATGGCCATTTTTGATTAAGTGATTGGTAGCTTGTTTTGGTTACTCCAAGGAAATTCTTTATCTGACCTTCAAAATGTGAAGACTGCTTCCGTACTACAAATTTACAATTGACAATTCCCAAACTATCATATCAATAGAAAAATCACAGCTTAGCCATTCTAGACGTTCGAGCAATTCAACGCTACAAATTTTACGAACCCTAATTAAACAAATGTTAATTGTAACACAGCGAGTCTTTAAGCCATATTTGACACAAAGCTTAGATGCAATGCATCTTAACATGTATTCCCGAGTCAACTCCAAGTTGTAACGGTTACGAATGGCATTAGGGAAGTGCACGGTATGTTGTGGATACGATATCAGAACATAGTTCACATTTACTTCTCCAGAATTCTCGCAACACCCAGTACATGCCAACATCTAATGTTAATTCATTTCTGCTTACTTAAGCAATATTCGAAGATTAGATTTGTAAGGTTTTACTTAAAGTTACTAATTCATTTTTCAGTCCGTTTTCTGCCTTACAGCATGCCCATAACCTCTTCCAGAGCGAGTTTTCCGCACAGCACAATCTAGTGTTTCCTCGTTCAATTTCCAGTGTCTTGTTTTCTTCCATAAGGTCATCCGGTAGTACCTTAGGCCTTCTTTCTCGTCTTCCCGTCAGTTATATATTTCTATTTTCCTTCAATAACGTGTCTTTGAAGGCAGTTCCTGCGAAAGATGTGACTAATCCTCCCTTCTTGTTATTCTTTTTCGGATATTTCTCTCCTCCGTGAATCTTAAGTAATATTTCTTCATTTCTAACGTGATCAGCCCAACTGATCTTCTCCATCTTTCTCCAGCACAACACTTCAAAACTAAGGCGGTATGTATGATCTACCTTCCGAGGTTTCCAAGTTTCAGCTCCAAAAGAAGCTATGCTCCAAATTCCACAGTTTGGTAGTTTCTTCCTTTAATTTAATTCCAATTTGCTGGTGAAAAGAGCATTCTTCTTGTTGAACGTTGCTTTTGCCATATCTTTCAATTGTTTTATTTAATTTATATTTGGACAAAGTTATTAGGATTTGGTTACAGAAACTAAAAACTAGTAAATATTTTAAAGAGTTAATTTTGAACACACTGTTATTTTCAGATGATCAGTTTATTATTTCTGACATAGACGACAATTTACAAAAGGCAGTTTATTTATATATAACATATCTAAAGAATGTAATTCGGAAATTGCTACAAAAAAGACGAAGGTATTTGGTTTCGTTGGGACAGATCACCTAAGAACAAAAATTATTATAAATGATGAAACACTAGAACAAGTAAGCCAACTTACTTATTTAAGTTGCAGTATAACTTACCAATTTTCTAATGATGTAGAATTTAAATTAGCAACATTTTTACAATGAGTAGGTACTATAAAGAGAACTATTTTTAAGAAATTGAGAAAGAAAACGATTTTGAAAATATACAACACACTAGTTTTACCTACATTTTTACATGGGTCAGAAAATTTGACTCTAACAGCCTTACAAAGACGAAGAATTGAAGCGACAGAAATGAAGTTACTGAGACCTCTGGCAGGCTACACCCTTTATGACCACAGAACAAATGACTACATACGCTGCGAACTACGGATTACAGGCATACTAGACAAGATAGATGAATACAGACGGAACTGGCTTTAACACTTGCAAAGAATGCCACAAAAACGAATTCCTTTGAAATCATACCACTACAGACCACAAGGAAGGAGATCAATTGAAAGACCTAAGAAACCATAGCAGTCCTGGATTTAATTTCACGTGTACATCTTGCATCATTCTTTATCACGCTACGCAAATAGCTAAAATATTCCACATTCTCCAGTTTTTTATCTATCATAATCTGTATCGGGAATGGTGGCCTTGAGATTCTCTTTACCTTATATTTTTTTATCATTAATTTCCATTCCATACCATCTGCCAATCTCAATTAGTCTTTCAGTCACGCCCTGTAGCACCGCTTCTTCTTTAGCCACTAGCACAAGATCATTTTCCTATTTCACTGTGCGAATTATTTGTCCTCCTTTTCTGAGTGGCGAACATGGACTACAAATTCCAAACCCAATTCAGCAACTTAATTCTCATTACGCATAATCTGAAGCACGTAAAGTACTCTGTATTTTCAATTATACACCGTAACTGAGTAAATTTGTCCCTGTATTATCTGGCACTTGGATCGTTCATGATGCCAAAGCGGCAGCAAATAACAGACGCAGCGACATGTTTGCCACCACAAAACATTAATTTCTCTCTAGGGGAGAAACGAGGGAGATTATTTCTACACGCAGTTGTATAAATTGTGACAAAACACAACTGTAACAAGCCTCACTAAAATTATTAATTACGGTGAGCATTTGAAATAAAAATACGTTCCTAAAATTAAAATATAGAGCAGCAGTAATACTTAAGTGTTGGATGAACCGTACGTAAAATGAGTGTGGGTTGTAGAGCTGCAGGTTTCTGTGTACAATAGAATCGATTTTGCAGATATAATTGGGGGAGTTAAAGTCTGCGTCTAAGTTCTGCTACTGGGCTGAGCTTAGCTGCTAAATTATACTTTCTGTTAATAAAAATCCAACCAGATGCAACAATATGCAGATATTTATTTACTGCAAAGTCACTCTACATGTTTCGGGTGTCACAGCACCCATCATCAGGAGTACCAAAAACTGTAACCGCAACCTCCGGTACAGGTCATAATACTGGTACAACTACAGCTACAGTTTTTAGTACTCCTGATGATGGGTGCTCTGGGCCTGGGCCCTAGCTGGGCTGTTGCGCCGCAGAAAAACGACATAAATCCTCTCCTTCCAACACGTTTTTAGGCATTTGAAAAATTGAGAAAAACTGTCTCTCTGTCGCTCTGTGTGTCTGTCCGTCAGTCTGGCCGTCCGCATCGAACTACCCGACTCCCACTGGACGGATTTTCTCGAAATTTTGTATTTGAATACTTTTAAAATATCTGTGGACAACGTTATGATTTAATTAAAATCTGACAAGAATTCCGGTACTTAGATGAATATTCTACACGATCACCCTTCGTAACTTTGCTGTCCCGACGCGCTCACTCTGGTAGGTGATCCTCTTTCGGGAAACGGGTGTGGTTCACCGAATCATATATAGTTTTAATTATTTCTTTTTCTACTTGTTTTATTTAATTTATTCTTGATATAAAATCAAAAGATGCGCTATATCCAGTTAAACAACTAGATCATTTCTAGTTAACT
>Ga0123352_10020584_pt1 | contig 10514 bp, 9 predicted proteins | sample TergutLab28metaG_FD_89700 | JGI IMG/M metagenome (GOLD analysis project Ga0123352, IMG submission 89700) | Labiotermes labralis P1 segment gut microbial communities from Petit-Saut dam, French Guiana - Lab288 P1 | ecosystem: Host-associated > Arthropoda: Insects > Digestive system > Gut ... | reverse complement strand
TATTTGGTAATCAATAAGTGTGTAACAGCTGTCAAAGTTTCAAACTTCTCTGGCCATTATCTCCGCAACCGTTCAACTTTGGACATAGGTGTTTTGGGTTATATCGGTATACCTTAACATAAGGAACACCCTCCCGAAGTCTGGCACATTCCTCCTGTGACACCCTGTGTGTGTGTGTATATATATATATATATATATATGTATGTATGTATATATACACACACACACACATACACACACTACTGCAGCTGCATTTGATTGTATATTTCTGTTTTGCATGTTGATGTAAGATTGTACATGTGAGTTGCAGTTACCTTTTTCTCAATGATTTTCATACCTAGTGCTTAAATTATTCAGTTGTATTATGCCAGTACAAAGTAACATTGTCCTTGAAATATGCCATGTTGTATATTAATACTAATGGCCTAAATATAAATTATTTACACATAAAACCCATTACCAAAGTTGGTAAAAAATTGATGTAAATGGGCAACTGTGGATACCTAGAATACATTGTTGGCAAAATAGTGGTTGTGTAGTGATAGCTGTAGGCTGTTTGTCAAAACTCATGACATGTTAATATTAGTTGTGTTAGTTGAAGACTGTGGCCTGTGTCAGCATTCACATGTGACAGCAGAAAATTCAGAATTCTGCACATGTTTCAAAACCTGTGATATGATGTGCAGTTTTTAAATGATTCCAGCTTTGCTGGATGTCCTGTTTTGATATATTAAACACTGAAAACTTGGTTTTTAAGAATTTTGTTTTGTATGGTTTTTGAATATTCAGTAAAATCACATAATATAGATATTGTATCCCAGGCTGCATGATAACGGTATGGGGTCATGTACTTACATTGCAGAAAGTCTGTGTTATCACAGCACTGTGCCAGATATTTTTATTTATTTATTTTATTCTACAGGATGTCATTCAGTCACTGCCAGCAGTTAGACTTGGAATTAAGTATGTGAGTTGTACATCACTATACAGGCATTATAATTGTGCGGGAACTTTCAGTAATATGACAAAGGATGTCTTAGTTGTTCTGGCTTCACAGGCAGGCATTTTCTTTATGCAGTAATATTCACTGATTTGATGAAGAGTATGTGTATACCTAACTGTAAAGTTATATTACTTTTTTCTGCAGAGAATTCAATCTGTACGCCAATGTGCGACCTTGTCGATCACTGGAAGGGTATGAGACCCTTTATGAAAATGTGGATGTCGTGACAATCCGTGAGAACACTGAAGGTGAATACTCTGGCATTGAGCATGAGATTGTGGATGGAGTGGTCCAGAGTATCAAGCTCATCACTGAAGAAGCATCTAGAAGAGTAGCAGAGTTTGCATTCACGTATACAAAAGAAAATGGCCGCCACAAAGTTACAGCTGTACATAAAGCCAATATTATGTGAGTCAGAGAAGCGTGCATCATTACTGTACACTCAAAGCATGTTATGTTTAGATTGTAAGGACTGTTAAAGTTAATGAGAAATATAAACTTGTATTATGATAATGTCAGTGTATTTAAACACATTTTAATTTATAGTGTTGTATTAAATAAGTGTATGTGGATAATTCTATTACTCTCTCAGTCACAGGAAATCTATATTCAGCATAACTTTGCAGCTGAGTATAATGTTTTTGGTTTTAGATATACAGGAATAAGAAATAGTTATGTAGCTGCCATTGCTGCAATTGGGCAACATCTTCAGAAGATTAGTCTATGTTAGCATCATTATGACACTGGAGCAACTGAGTATGTTATTGTAAATGGCAGTAGTTTGTGTTATTGTTATGTGCAGACTGTAAGTTTAGTTTATTTCACAGATCTGTAACAAATGTTCCTTCCATATATAATTGCAAATACGGTAGAGTAAATGTCGACACAGTGAGAAAACACCAGCTAACCTGACCTGTGCTGCAGTAGAAAAATACTGTCTTGTTATTCTTCACTAATTCTTAGACATCATAAAATGTTTCATGTTTATTAAAATGTTTCATGTTTATCACTGTTTTTGATAAGTGGCTCTGACCCGTCCTTTTTGTTAGGAACTCTTCTGAATGAATGACTGAATGAAGCATATGAGATGTATGATATCAGGCTTCTGCCATGATGTGAAGCAGGTCTTCACCCTTCTGGTATGTTACACAGCATTGATAACTGTATAACATCCCAGAAGAACGAAGACTTCAAGAATGTGAGACTTGTGCCTCACTCGGGCAGTGAACATCCAGCTCAAGGTTCTGTTATCCTGACGCTTTGTGTTCTCACCTTGTCTCACACAGATGACCTCTTTTTGTCTGTTCATAACCATCCTAATATCTTGTCTGATTTGTTGGACTTGAGTGTATAGAAACATTAAAAATTTGTTAGTGTAGCATGTCATGTTCAGAATTGTCATAACCATTTTAACTGGATTATATTGATGAGTGCTGCCCATCATTAATACTTGTGATTTTCAGGAGAATGTCTGATGGTCTGTTTCTACATTGTTGTCGTGAAGCAGCTGAGAAGCATCCAGATGTGAAGTTTGAAGAGAAGTATTTGGACACTGTGTGTCTAAACATGGTGCAGGATCCCACACAGTATGATGTACTGGTCATGCCGAATCTGTATGGAGACATTTTGTCAGATATGTGCGCTGGCCTGGTTGGTGGCTTGGGCCTAACACCTAGTGGTAACATTGGTCTCAATGGAGCTCTGTTTGAATCAGTAAGTCCTCATGTGTTGCAGAGTGGAACATTGAACATCTGAATGTTCTCATGTTTATAATTTGACCCCAAATTCAATTTCTGTATGCATGCCATTCCAAACCATGCTGTTTGAGGCCAGCACATATTCCATGGAATGGAAGGAAATGGATTTTTTATTGTTGGCTTGCACTAGAACAATGGCTTCTGAACAAAATTGAAAAGAACAAGTTTCCAGACAGTTTTATGACGTGCTGTATAATGACATGAAAATCATTCATTTGCTGACGTAATTAAAACAACTGATTCATGTTAACATCCCTATAGTTACTATAGTAACTATAGTCCCTGCATGATCTTAGGCTTCCACTGCAGGTTAAATGTGGGATGTTGCAGAGCATTGATTGGTATTTACCGACATTTAGGGACTTGACCCTTGAAGATGGGACCTATTGGTTGTCCCAAAAGTTCGATAACTAACTACAAATCAAGGCTGCATAACATCCCTGCCAGCTGTGAGGTTAGATATCGTATATCTCTTGTAGAGGACATCCTGTTTTGTTTAGTGAGTTACAACAAGATAAATAAATTGGTAATAGCTGCCACCAAACACAAGTTTTTAGTTTTCCCTATTTAAATGGTGACACCTTCCAGTCCTTTCGACCATCATTCAGCCATCTTACACAAATTTAAGGTATCTGCAATGCAGTTATGTAGTGTGGGATCCCATAATGCTTACAGTTATATTAAAATATATGTAAAATATTGAAAACTGCATAACATTGAGTAGATTATGGCTGTATAGGATTTTATATTGGTAATTAATCATTGTTGGACTTTGTATTTTACATTTAAATGCTATTGGGATTTTTCTTGTCACAAGTTTAACGTTTTGAGTTCTTTTTTGTTGCTTTTCTTGCACATAATTGAGATTCCAGGTATCTTGGCGTTTCCCTTTTCTGTGTTCGTTGATATAACAGATGGTGACTGTGGATTTCCTGTAGTTTCTGATCAGAGTTTTTGTTATTGTCAGTGGGTATTGTTGTGTTGGACAGCAGCTATAAACAATTTGTTTATCTTGTAGATATCTTATAACTTTCCCTTTTTTTAAATACTCTTTAAATGCCTACAGTTTCTTCAAAAGAAGTACTATTACATAACAATTAATCAGCAATTCTGGATGTGAGATGGGATAGCATAGTCAGTATAGTGACTAGGCTATTGGTTGGAGAGCCAGCAGTTGATTCCTGGCAAGGCCAAGGGATTTTTCTCTTCTTCAAAACATCCGTACTGTGTCTGGGACAAACCCAGCCTCCATTTCATTGGGTGCTGGGGTATCTTCCCCAGGGTTTTACAGGCTTGGGGCGTGAAGCTGACCTCACCTCTGATGCTGAGGATAAGAATGATATTTCAGAGTTCTGTAAATGATAATCCATAGATTTTACATCTTCTGCTGTATTTGTTTTGTGCAGGTTCATGGCACAGCTCCTGATATAGCAGGCCAAGATAAAGCGAACCCAACTGCCCTGCTGTTGTCTGGTGTTATGATGCTCAGGTATATGAATCTCAATAAGCATGCAGATCGAATTCAACAAGCATGTTTTGACACCATCAAAGAAACGAAGTATCGCACAGGTGATTTGGGAGGATCTGCAAAATGCTCCGAGTTTACAGATGAAATATGTCGTAAAGTGCAGAGTGGTTAGATTAGTGTTTGTACTGCAGTTAGATGACATACAGTGCTTGAAATCTCTTTTTGGCCCACTGGAGAAGTGGAAATTATCAGAAGGAGAAACAGGACAAATGACTGTAAATCGGTACGTTTCTTTTAAGGCCACACTGCTGAAAGTTTGTTAGGTAATGAGTAGGTAGTTGGTGACTGAACAGTAGAGGTGCTTTTAATCTCATTTCTGTAAAACTGATTACATGGTTGTGTTAGGTAAGTTGTGTTGCAATTGTATTAATGCCTTAGCAGTATTTTGTATTTTAGCTGAAGAAACAGCATTTTTATTGTCATTAGTTGGGCATTTTTAACAGCAATTATGTTTACAGTCTTGACAGGTCCAGTTATATTGAAATGCATGTGCTTTGATATTTGGAATTTTGAAGTGCAGTTTGTAGGACACTTCATCATTTGATATTCTCTATAGATCTGATGCAAAACCGTTGCCCTGTTTCTCCACTCTTCCTTACACCATGCGAAAGTACTGTGAAATGTAGCAGATACTTTAACGTAAATAGCTGTTGCATTAAGTTGCCTTGTCTCATAGTAAAATGTTTTGACTAGTGACATTGCATGGTGTCAGAGCTTACTCTTGGGTTGTGCATTTTACCATTATACATGGCACAACAGCAAGTAGTATTTGTTGATGTTGTTATGATGCCTGCCAGTTGTATTTGAAATGTCTACAGTAAGTTGAGATTTCATACCAATTGATATTGTTTATGTACATATAATACTGTTTTCTGTAAAAACTGTTCCAACTAGTGACTGGTTCCCTGGTTTTAGTGAACAGTAAGTGTATAGGAAAACATCTACCATAATTTTTTGACCAAACATTGGAATATTCTTTGAAATGGTCAGTCTCCTCTTGCTCTCCTAAAGCTAGTCAAGATATTTGTTAATGCAAGTAAGGTTTGCCTGTAATTTGTTGTTTTACTAACAAAATATGAGTGATTTAATTTATTGTTGACAAATAGCATATTGAACTTGAAGTAAATTAATTGATTTTCATATTGTGGATTCATTATTTTTGGTTATTTTTGTGAACTGTGTAATTGAGAGGAAATAATGAAACTTTTTACTTGCCTCCATCCAGTGCTGAGTGAGTGGAGCAGTACCTCCTTTCCTGCATACGCTTTCAGGGCATGTACAGGGTCATCTTAAATTTCATAAAATTATGCTATTGGTGTTGTAAATGCGATCTCTTTCCCTGAGAGAAGAACATTAATTTGGTAAATGCCAATTTTGCCCAGGAGTATAAAGTTAAGGCCAAATTATGATAGTACATGATAAGTAACACACAAAACCTCACCTTGTAGGGATAGTGAAACTTGGTTTGTGGTGGGCTGCACATATACCTTAACTAAGGAGGCAAGAAATGTAAAAATTTTTGAAATGCATACACAGCTTTTCATAGGAGAACATTAGAAGGGTTTGGAAGATAATCACTAAAATGAAACCCTAGTGGGTCTGTGAAGTAGGAACATGAAGTTGGCTATAGAGGGCATTCGTAGTAGTGCTGTTGAACCTTCAGAGGGAAGTTGCATTCTTAAGGTACAAGTGTTATGCAGACAGTGAAGTGCTGTGTGAACTTTGGACATGCTAATGGGTAAGAGAATGAAGTAGCTTCCATTGCATAATAATTAGTCTCAGTAATGCATTGTAAAAGAAACAGCAATTTGTGGTGTTTGAGGTTCTTATAGCACTGTTGATGAAAATTCAAGGCTTCTTGGATGTTATGCCCTGTTGATTGTTAAGTACTTACCTATGTTTTGAGCAGTGTAGTTCCTCCAGTACAGTAGTGCAGACTGTGCCAGTGGCCGGCAGTGGTGGTGGTGTACACATCACTTGAGGGCTGTACAACAGCAACAGAAGAGCATGATACAAGTAATCTTGCGTGCTGCTGTTGGAAAATTAACTGCACATTCCTTTGAGCATATGTCAGGAAATTACTTTTATGAGGTCTGCCTCCCCCCACCCCCAAAAATGAGATAATGGTAATAAAACTTTTATTGTTGAAAAATTACAGGGTTCAAAGCTGGTTCCAATAGAGTAGTCCCTGTGGGCTGTGACATATTTCTCCCTTCTGTTCTTCCATATTTCAAAATAATCTTGCAGGTTTCCTTCAGAAATGCCATGTAGATGCTCTGTTATGTGCTTCATGTGCACTGCATTGTCAGAATGGGCTCTTTTGATGAAACCTTTTAAGTTTTTCAAACAGAAGGTCATAAGAACGAAGGTGTGGCAAATGGGGTATGTGTGTGTGCTCCTCTGCAGTTTGCTTGTTGCACTGTTGATTGTGAAGACCGTCAAGAATGTGAGCATACAGGGTGTGGCTATAAAATAACTGGACTTAATTTTTTTCTGCTTTCCTGTAAACTTGGCAACTATGATCCATGTGTGGTATTGGCTTGTGCTCTCCCCTCCATTCACAGTTACAATTTCAATATCGTGCGGCAAACAGTTTGGTAGTAGCCTTTGCTTGAATTGGATCGTGTTCTTGTTCTCAATTGGAATCATGTTAAATGTTAACGTGGAGCAACACATCAATATAAAATTCTGTGTGAAACTTGGAAAATCCGCTACAGAAGCGTATGATTTGTTGAAGAAAGTTTATGGTGATGACTGTCTAATCTCGTACTCAAGTTTTTGAGTTATTTAAAAGGTTTAAAGAGGGAAGGGAAGAGATTGGAGATGATCAGCTCCCCAGTCATCCCAGCACATCAAAAACAGACACTAACATCAAAAAAGTCAGTTAAAATATTTGACAAAATCATCACCTGAGCATTTGAGCAGTTGCTGAGTTAATTAACATTGACAAGGAAACTGTTCGACAGATTTTACTTAACAGTTTCAACATGAAAAAAGTGTGTTCGAAGATGGTGTGGAAACTCCTCACTCCTGAAGAAAAGGAAATTCGAATGAACATTTTTGCTGACATTCTTCAAAACATTCAAAACGACCCAAACTTTTTAGAGAACGTAATAACCTGTGATGAATCATGGTTTTTTCAGTACGACCCAGAAAGTAAGCGCCAATCCATGCACTGGAAGAGCTCCAGTTCACCAAAGCAAAAGAAAGCACGGCAGAGCAAATCCAAATTTAAAGCAATGGTGATCGTTTTTTTTTTGACATCCGAGAGATTATTTACGTGGATTGGGTGCCTGAAGGTCACACTATTAACCAGGTCTACTACAAGGAGGTTTTGACAAATCTTTGTGAACAGGTGAGAAGAAGAAGACCTGAAATGTGGAAGATATTTTATAGCCACACCACGTACATGCAACACTGTACTGCATTCATCTGTCACCTGACTCAGTATGGCCTCATTAATTCAGAATGTAGCCGCTTTGAGATAAACATGAGTACTTCTATTGGACATTGTTTTAGTCAGATTGTCAATTCCTGGAACCATTACATTCACTATATTTAGCAAATCATTTGACTTATGCCAGGAGATGGCAGTTTTGTGAAGAGTTTTGTAATTAGGATTGCAGTTTTCTAAGATTTGATTCTGCATCACTGGGCAACTACACACTCAAGGGTCCACTGGACCAAGAAATTTGGTCTACTTGACCCTTGAGCATGTAAGCAGTTCATTCCTTCAAAATGTCAGGAACCATTTACCCATTGACATATTGTCACATCCCAGAAGACCAGAATCCACAGTTACACACTGTAGAAACATCAAAACTGAAATTTTGTAATGTATTGTTGGGTATTGTAGTGTGCTGTCACACAGCACATGTCAGGTCTGCATGTTACGATTACAGCATACATACCTTTCCTGCCATCGTGCAGGTGTATACTTGATCCCTTTGGTCTTGCGGTTCAGCCTGGAGAAAACCTGTTTTGAGTTACAGATTTGTATTCTAGTATGTATGCTTTTGGTAGGTCTAGACTAAGCACCAGCATGACTGACTGGTGTTTTGGGGTGAGAGTCATCAAGTATTTGATGGTTACCTGGGTAAACAAAGAAGATCTGGGATGGATGTTATCACATAAGTATCAATGGTTGCATAAACAAGTTGTGGCTGATCTCTTTTGTTGTTACAACTGCCAGAAATTAGTGGGGGGCAAGGGGGGGACACGATGGAAGAGCATTTATAAATAATGGTTATTGATTGTGGGGCAGTAAAACTATTATTGCAGGCACAGTTTAACTGTAACATGCTTCAGATCTGTTGCTAAAGCATTCTGACATATAACACTGATACAAAAATGGAACTGACAAAGACTGTTGTTTTGAAAGCTGGCTACTTGTAAACCATGCCTCATTCATGAGACTTTCCTTGGCCTTGTTTGAGATGTGCGGGATATTGCATAATTGCCCAAGTTTGCTGCATGATAGTGGAATATAAAAGTATTACTGTTTTTTTGGGTACAAACTAGTACATAAGAGCACAATTTTCACTGAAATTATCAATTTTGCTTCCACGCACGAATTGTTCAATGAAACCCTGCAACATTTCTTTAAATAGCAGCCATCCTACCCTTGAAACTTCATTTACGTAATGGAGTTTTCTTATTTTGATATTTTCTGTGTTACGTATTATAAGCAAAATTCGTTCTTCAGCCGGAGACAGATCAGGTAAGTGTGGTGATGGGGCAGAATACTGGCACAGTCTAAGCGTGAACTTAAAAGTACATGGAGATGTGGTGTGCCTGGTGGGACAGAGTGGCCAACCAAGTTTCTCAGACTTACTGTAGTGAACATTTTCAAGCAGTAGATCTGTGGATTCACTGCAAATACCAAAGCCTTCACTACAGTCATTCTTAAAGCCAGTTCCATCCACTTCCATCCATTTTGTGTAGGATCCATCCTAACAGCATTCTAACACCTCATCCAATCTTTGAAGCAACTTCTCTATCAATATGGTCTTTTGCATGTGTATTTCTGAACATAGGTTTTGTCATGTTACTCAAACCATGCACATTCTTACAATCAGTATATCAAACAACATGTGCACTTCATATACAATTCATGACAAAAATAATTTTGGCAATGGGGTACCATCCTCAGGCAGTCTTATACAACAAAGGAAGACAAGTCCTTTGTTCTAATCTGGATTAGTGTGTTGGACTGGCATTCCTTTGTTCTAGTAGGTCCCCTAAGAATGGCACCCATGTGCCGAAAGATGTAGGAGTTTGATACTTGTCACAAATTGTATTTTATTACCTGCATTTGTTGGTTGATACCTTGATTGGGAGGTTTGCTGCATATTAAACATACGAACTTCGTGAACACACACTCACGTAGTGTGTGAAAGGTCTGTGCAAACTATGGAAGTGGTTCACCATACAGGAGAGTTGACTGTTCATACATGTATGGACAAGGGTACAGGGAAGCTGCCCTTTTGCGTGTGTAGCCTAGAAAGAATTTTAGAATTTTTAATGCGGTGATGAATTGTGGAAATGTACTCCATGACATGACTTGCATGCATGGATGTGAACCATTCCTACAGTAGTTTGTTGGGGACATGTTACTGGGGAGGCCAGGGTGTGATACCAGGTCAGTGCATGTGAGGTATGTGGTAGACAGAGTGGCAATCAGACGGGGCTTTCTATTTTTTTTCCCCTGCTCTTCCTGAGAATAGCAAGTCTGAATCACACACATTAATTTGTCAGAGAAAGGATTATTAATGTGTGACATACTTTAAAATTTGGTTTCTCCTTATTGCTGCAATCTCATGAAATCTTACAGCACAAAACAAAACTCACTTTGTACTTAATCAATCAGTTGGAAGATACTTGAGGTTATACATTAGGGTAATGGCAATATCCCTTCCGTCAAATTCCAACTTGGCCGGAAGTAGTTCGTTTTGACCGAAAGATTCTGCAAGCAGTTTGCTTGAGAAATGAAACAATGCCCTAATGCTTGTGCCTCCATGCAGCACCATTCAACATTCACAGCATTATAATGTACACACCGTATTTGCCTATTACATGAATTATACGTGTAATGCATGTCAAATTTACATATACAGGGTGTCCCAGGAGGAATGTGCCAGATTTCGGGAGGGTGTTCCTTATGTTAAAGTATACCGATATAACCCAAAACACCTATATCCAAAGTTGAACGGTTACGGAGATAATG
>Ga0123352_10020581_pt1 | contig 10514 bp, 3 predicted proteins | sample TergutLab28metaG_FD_89700 | JGI IMG/M metagenome (GOLD analysis project Ga0123352, IMG submission 89700) | Labiotermes labralis P1 segment gut microbial communities from Petit-Saut dam, French Guiana - Lab288 P1 | ecosystem: Host-associated > Arthropoda: Insects > Digestive system > Gut ... | reverse complement strand
GGAGTATTTCCTGGGGGTAAAGGCGGCCGGTGCGTAAGGCTGACAGCCTTACCACAATCCTGTACCGTTGTCACGAAATATGGGAACCTTAACTTCCTAACAACCCCCTGGGCCTGTCCAGGCCTGTAAAGGGACTGCTTTACCTTCCCTTACCTGCTTCTAAACCTTTAGACCACGCCTCATTTGAAGTTCTAGAAGCCATAACACTGTACTCTACTTCATCCGATAACCGGTAATTTCAAGGCAAGTTAGTTATTCTCGACAGTTTATCCGAAGAACCAAGCCCATCCTGATCATCGGCGACCCGGATAACCAGCATGCGGAAGTATCAATAATTGTATTTTATGTAAAATATTTTAATAATGACTGGTTTAGAAAAATTATGTGATAAACATTTAAAACACTGGATCTTCAAATTTTAGGATATTGTTACGAAATACGGACAACAGATTACAAAAGAAAATCCAGAGTGCGGACCGTGAGATCAGATTCCAAGGACTACCAAAATATTTTCAATGATATGCAAAGAACTAATAACGGTATTTTACTTTCAGCAAACATTAGAGCAGCATGTGTGAAAATTCTGGGCTAGGAAAGGAATGGACTTGCTTTGTAGACGAATAAGAGGGAGAGTTATTCTCCAAATTAGTGACATCTTACAACTGAAAGAAGGAACTAAGGATGGTTGTTGTAGAAACTATTAGGTCTACAAACATTTCGTAACACGTTCCGTCTCTGTGTGTTCTGTAGAACATTCTAACTCGATACGGGAAAGTTAAGATATCTGAACGCTGCTCCTATGAAAGTAAAAGGAGAGAGAAGTGGTTGGCTCTCTGTTTCGTTCTGTTGATGGTTTGCTTCGCTGGAGTGTGCCAATTGGCTAGCAGGAAGTAATCTGACTTCCCTTAAGGCAAACACTTATTATTCTTTCTTATTATGCTTAACTAGTTACAAGAAATATTTTCTCCCCTTTACATGCCAGAGTACAGACCTACGTTTTTGCTCAAATCAATATCTATACTATTTAAAAGAACGAATTAAGGGAAGGGAAGTCTATTTAAACTTCCGCATGCCTTAGATTGTCACATTGCGTGGGCACTGAAAGTAACGTGTGCGTAGCTTAGGAAATAAATATCATCTCCTTCTTCTCTTATAGATGTTTGTGATGGAATATTCAGACCGCTTACTAGGCTATGATTTTACCTTAAGGAGATTATACACAACAATATTTTAAATTGACCTTTTATAGCATGTTATACCCATTCCCAACTGCTGTTGTAACTTTTCAGTTCCGTAGTGGTTACTCGCTGTTATCATCATCACCATGACTTAATAGTGACAAATATTTGTCACTGGATGTGATCCGAAGCTAATTTCATTAACTTCCCATCTTCGTCACTAAGAGAGCACTGAATATTATTTCAGTCTTTAATATCACTTCTGTGAGGACATAAATCCCGCTAAATTAGCTTTATCCTTCATGTCATTTCTTACAAATATCTCTGTTTACTAAAGTTTTTAACATTTTTAGGCGCATTCGAAAAATTGGGAAAAGAGACTTTTAGCTTCGTCATGTCTATCCGTCCGTCCGTCTTTCGGCATGGAACAATTTGGCTCCCACTGAACGGAATTTAATGAAACTTGATCCTTGTGTATTGTTCGAAAATATATCGAGGGACTTACAGGTTCATTGAAGTCTGACTAGAACGACGGGCACTTTACGTGAAAACATATGTACATTTATGATAGTATCTCTCTGAGTTCTTCTTAGAATGAGAAATGTTGCAGACCAAATTGTAGAGAAATTCGCAACACATTCTTTGTATTCAATAACGGTTTCCGAAAATCGTGCCGCTTATGAGATAATGTGAAAAAATATGGTAGAGACAACGAGGTCACAGATGACTATATGATATGGAGCATGCTCTTTACATTCTGGGTAAATAAGGCAACATACTGACACTCATAACATGTAATAATTATTTCATTTCTACAGCAGAAGTGGTTATGCGAAGGCGTCTCAGTATTAAGTTATACGTACATTGTATATCTCCGACCCACATTTGTAGCTTATAGTGATAGGAAACGTAAAATATATGTTGGGCTACATTTGTAGTCAGTAAGAAACTTAAAATATCTTCTGTTAATAACTCCACATCTTCCATCTAACGTGGGTATTAGTCAATGCCGGTCGGCGGCCTGATTATGCGTTATAAACTTATGAACTCAACCTGCTGCAACATAATTTTGGAGAGAATACCTAAACATGTATCAAATATGTGTTTTATTTTTACCCCTTAATTAACTTAACATAATACTAATGTGTTGCAAGGATACTACATTATTAAGGAGAAGAACACTTTGGACTAGACATTTCGTATTTTATTGTCCAGAGAAGAAAGTGTTTTGTTCCAGTAATTTTCTTGCTTACTTTAGTTTTGGTTTCTACTTGTAACTCACGTGCTGACTTGCTCTCGTAATTGCATCAATCTAAATTTACCTGCTTAAAATATGAGGCTAAATTGATCACTTACAACATTACATCGTTAAAATATGTGTAAAACTCTCCTAACGTGGTCATATGACCCGTCAACCAAAACAGTTGCACCCACCAGGCAGAAAAGATGTACAATGCACGTGCTGATGCCAGCTGAACTTTCCCACACCACACCTTCAACACAACACCTACACGCTGCATTTAACCTTTAGACGCCTAATGTCAACTATAGTGGTCGTACCGCACCGCTAACCTCTAAAGTTTCATTTTATATATTTATTCAACAAATATAGGTACTGAATATTTTAAACATGGTATATGCTGTCCGTTTTTTTCTCTTCAACACACGCAGTTTGTTTCATAATTCTAACGTATTTGGTTCCTGTATTATTCACATTTTATATACAGATTGTGCTAAAATTTAAAAAATAATTCCGGCGCCAAAAGGTTAATCTCACCACATTACTGCATCAGTCATCATTCCGCATAGACCAGAAAATTTTGACTCCCAAGAGTTTAATAATTATCCATTTATAACCTATATTTAGATTACTTACATAATTTTAACCGAAATAATAATTTTAAATTCACTGAAGACCTGAATGTCCATCAGAACCGCCTCGATAACTTGAAGTTTTGCATTCCATTTGTATACCTCGTAAAAACGTGGTGGGAACACCAGTGTCTAAAATTTGACAAAGTGCATAGGAATTTCTACCGCCGCTGATTGTCCTCAATCTGTCGCGTGTGGGCCACACTGTCTATTTGCACTTGTGTTTTCGCGGATATGTTTGAAAGCCGAGGATATGCTTGCTCATTGGTTATGCTTGTTCACACAAATTGCGTCACGCAAATTAGCATAACTTACATAACATCATAAATGTGTGTTTCTTTGTAATTACAGAAGAGGGTTAACTCAATTAGAACTGCTTTTAAGCGATATTTAACTTTTTATTCTAGTTAAAGAAACTAACATAAAACCGTAAAATTTAAAGAGTATTCCAAATGCACACTTACAATTTTTAGTACACTACGATTATTCAGTCCCGTTGGTTAGATCCGTCAGTATAGCGACTAATCAACCGACTAGAAGACGGAAGAATCGAGTTTGGATTCTTGGTAGACGTGGACACTTCTCTGTACCTCACAGCGTAAAGAGGGGTTCTCGTCATCACCCAGCCACCTACGAGTGGCTACTTTGTAATCTTTTCCCAGGAGAGGAGCCCCAGACGCGTGGCATGCACCACTAACCTTCATGTAGTATGGGAGCTGGCCAAATACTGCAGTAATGCTTATGGGATTCAGTCTTGCCTCTGCTCGTGTGCAGATGTGGTACAAATACTTCCTCTTTCAGTCGACTGCATTCCAGTCTCAGACTTGTTACAGTTCGACTTGTTAATAAAAGTTTTAATTTAAAAATAAATCGATACTGTGCAATACTTACGAAATTTACCTTATGTTAAATTACGGTGTGAGGTAGAAACATATTAATATCAAAATTTGTAAGTCTTCTCAAGTAATGGCATGAAGAGATAAAAAAAAATTGTAGCCGCCGTTTGCAAATTTGATGTTGCCTATTAGCTGTATTACGTACAGGAGAGATATTTAGTACAGGATTACAATATCGTAATTCAATATGCCAATCTGAAAATTGTTCATACAACCTTACATTTCAATACTCTGAAGTTACACATTATTTTATTTTATTTTATTTCATTTTATTGCCATGTCGTAATCACACGTCCATCTTGAGTGGAATATCGTAAAAATCTTCTTTGTCCAAATAGTAAGGTCCTAATCTACATTTACATTACTTGTACTATAATGGTACTACACTTGATCAATTCCTATATACGCCTACTGCAATGCATACTTTTATTTCTGCTCATTGTTTAAACTTATTCCACACTTATCATTTATGACTTCCCTATTGTAAAATTTATCTCTTACAAAGTTTTTACAACATATAAAATATTCTACATTTCTAGGAAGCTGTATCGTTTACTTCTTTAACATCCTTACAGCTCTCAACATTAATTTGAAGAGCAAATTTACGTTTCGAACGATATTCTTTATTTCCATATATAAATTATGCTTCTTTTAAAAAGCTGGCATTAGCCTAGCAATGCAAGTAACTAAGGAAATGCAGTTAGTGAACCTTTAACTTCTGAAGTTTAGACTTTAATTTAATGGTAGGTAATAGAAATCTTTTCACCATGAACATATAGTTTCCCTGCTACCACATTCAGGCTTATGAGGGTCCAGACTTTAAGCCCTTTGCATTCTTAACCTCGTTGTCACTCGATAGAGATAGCTGCTCACCCTCCAACTCCGGCTACTTTACATCGGGAACAGCCTACGTTACAGATTCATTAGGAGAAGGGTGAACCCCAGAATCGTTCTGGATTCGTCCGAGGAGAGAACTAGAAACTTCCTAAATTTGAATCGCATTCCTTGGCATTTCAGCCCGTATTCTAGTCATTATACAGACTACGCTACGTTGACTGTTACGTCTCAATTTTGCAGTGCAAATTCAAGGATAATTTCGTGGAACACCTTCGATTAATTCTAAATTAATTCGGATAGTTTCTGTCCCTCTGTACTTGAAGAGTAAATAAAACAGATTATCACATAAGTCATGATACAATTCTTCAGATTCAGATTAAATTCAGAGTATAAGTAATAAATTAGTTATCAATATCAATAGAATATTTCTAATCCTTTAAGGTCTCTTGGTTGTAACTACTTCCGCATTATTTAAACGAAAAGAACGTTGGAATATATTACTGTAATCTTTTACTGTTTATCTTATTTCCTGGGCTTGAATCTAAACCCTGAGGTTTTCTATTTTGAATGAGATTTTTCGTGGTTTCCCTTACCGTCTGAAAAAAATTGACGGTAGCATTTTCAAAAAGTGAACAACATTACCTTCTAAATAATTTCCATTTCATTACCTACACTCATCAACACATTCTACTTGGGTATTTATTGATGACCTTGACTAACAAGATTCCTTTGAGAGAAAGTAGGTTTATTAATTAAGTGTAATGTGTGACACAGCCGGTGAATAGACAAACGGATTTAACGTCAGTGCTGCCTCCTCTAGGATTCTTCCCTCTAATCATCGCTGACTCTGAAAAAAGCACTAATAACATTTTCAGTTAGAGAGTGACACTAAATAAATCAAGAATCAAAGAATCATTAATTAACGAAAGTGTGCGAACCCACGAATCATATGCGCAATTGCAACACACAATTAAGTATTTCTTTAAACTCTATAAGAGGGATGAATTTATTGTTAAATGAACACTGCTCAAAGCTGTATTTCACTATTAAGTAGCTTCAAGAATATGAAACCTTTACTTAATATTTGTATGATATCCTAAAATTTTTATATCGTCTTTAATTGTGCAGTCGATTGCACACTTCAGATTTCCGATACTGTTAGATGTGGTAGATAAAACACCAAATGCACATACGTGTGTTAAAATATATTATAAACACAGTGTACCTCCTATTTATTTTGGTCACTCACGTGGTCATCTTCAGGGGCATAAGTTACAAAAGATGGACACACTAAAATTTTACGAAGTTCGTGAACCAAAGCACAGATATAAAATACCAAGTTCTAAAAATACGTGGTTTAAAATATATATTACAATTTAAAATAAAAATAATTTTTTTAATTGGTTCTAATGTGCAACGAATGATATGTGTAGATATATGCAGTATGTCACCATCCTGAAAATAAAGAAATAAATGTGTAGGAGGTTATTATATTACATTGGTAGGTAAAATTATATATTGTGCCATGGAGGTGAAACATCTGTCAGTGAAGTATGTAACCAGAAATGTGTATTGATGCTACTGGCCCGGCAAACAACTCCGTACTGAAATAAAAAAAAAAGACAGACTGGAAAGAGGTCGATCGGGATTACGCGATTTCGTGAATGAGTTGTGTATCGTAAATGAGATCGAAAACAGTTTAGTTTTTTTTTTTTTTTTTTTTTAGATCTTCTTTAATTTTGGCATTTCTTCGTCGGAAAAGCTGAATGGTGACATACTACATATTTAATTTTTTATAGAATAGAATTAATCAAAACAACTTTTTTATCCGTGTTTTAAATTGTAATATGTATTTTAAATCACGTGATTTTAAAACTTTGTATTTTAAGTCTACGCATTGTTTCACAAACTTTTGTAATATCTTGATGTATCCATCCATTGTTATGCATCTTCCAGAGGACAGCCACGTGAGCGGCCGTAACATGTACGAGTTATAATGTGTTTGTAACATATTTTCATGCATTTATCTACATTTGTTGGTTTTAGCTACCATGTATGGTAACGGATAACTTACAATTCCATAATTTTGTCTGTTTTCCGTTCCCGTGCTAAATCAGTTAAAGACAATTTTTTCCTGAGGTTGTTAAAATCGTCTACATGAATTTCGCTAGGATAACGTGATCATTTCTATATAGATTGACTCCTTGGGTCTAAAAATTTAAAACTTTGTCAAATATTTTTGGATGAAATTTTGATATTTACTCCTGTAACTTCTCAATACCGTTTAATATATTTATTTTCATCAAATTCTCCAAAACTGCAAATATATTAGATTTCGGCCAAAATTTTCAGCGTTTAAATTTTTGAGATGTAATATCTCTATATAACACTGACGTGTTTAGCCCATATCGGAGATTGGACCCATCTTATAAGGACTCTATTTCAAACCTAGAGACCGACTGTTATAACAGATTTTCATTGTTTTTCTTATTCCTTCCATTTGAGTTAAGGAATTTTGTTCAGATTAGGCCACAACCACTTCCTTCCATAACATTTCCAGTTCATTTTAGGTGCTTTCACAAAATTGCAAAAAACTACCATTAGCTTCATCATGCCTGTCTGTCCATCCGTCCGTCCGTCTGCATAGAAAAACTCTCCTCCTGCTAGACGGATTTAATGAAATTTGAGTATTTTTTCGAAAATGTGTCGAGAAAATTCAAGTTTCATTAAAATCTGACAAGAATAAGCTTACTTCATGTGAAAACCATATATATTTTTTGGTCATATGTCGTTCAGTTCTTCTTAGAATGAGAAATGTTGTAGACAAAATCTGTAAATAAAATCAAAACACACATATTGTATTCAATAACGGTTTTCCGAAAATCGTGCCGTTTGTGAGGTAGTGTGGAAATATATTGTAGAGCCGGGCAGGTCACAGATAACAATACGGCGCATGCTCATTGCATGCTGGATAACTACGTCTACAAATACACTTCAGAATATGAAATATTATCGTTTTTCTAGTTCAACAATTGTTGCACGAGGGCGCCTCGGTGTTACGTTGTACGTACATTGTCTGTCTTGTATTAATTATTCAGCCTTTCGACTCTGTAAGGACTGAGCTAATGACAGCATCGTTAAATGAACCATATTTACGTAAATAATTCCATTATTTACTCAAGTCTTTCAAAAGAGTTCGCAGATACCAAGAGTATGACTCTGTGTAACATTCATTTGTAAGCTGGTCTCCGTAATATAAGCACTTTTAACTCCTAGACCAAACCCCAGATAAGAATAACGTACATGTTCTACTGGGACCTACTCACCACACCTGAAGGACATCCCATCCATCCGCAAAATTAAGATGCCTCATGATTTGTAGAAAACGAACCTACACCATAATGAGAATCCTACATGAGAATCAAACACTGCTCATCTAGTCATGAAATTCCCTACCATCACCAAATCCACATGGACCGACTATTCGACTTCCTTCTACCCAGATTTTTTAAATATACTACGTTTTACTTTTTGTAATTCTAATTATGATATTTTGTTTCCGTTCGGAATTTCGTAGTACCTATCCTGTATAGTTTCTTCTTAAACATATTCAAGAAACTCCATGGATTAATGCGAAGTAGCAAAAAACAGAGTGTCTGAAAAAAGGAAACAATATTTTCCCATACTACAACTCAAGAACTATTGAAAGGTCTATGATACTAAATGTTAATTCAGAAATTAAAGGAATGTTAGTCCAAAAAGAAGCAGAAAATGATCAAGGATATCATCCAACAGATCTCTTATCGAAATTGAAAGACCGTTGCAGTTTCAACAGTTGTATCCATAGAATAAAATGCGCAATTCAAATATACAAAAACAATAGATTTTTGTCTCTGAAGATTAAGCTAATTTGGAATTTGAAATAAGCAACGTGATACTCTTCTACGCTGAAAATAAAGCTATCTAGTCCTACGAAATATTGGTAAATTTCTACCAGACAAGGCGATGCCTAATCACAGAAGACAGTACTTCGCAAATTTTAGACATGGGATTTATTGCATGCCAATCAGAAAATTCCTACACGCAGTCCTTTAGTTGCCTATGCATGTTTCTCTTTCTTTCAGTCTCCTGTTCAAAATATCGGGAGAGTAACTTATTTCCTGTCTCTTTTTCTTCTTCATTCATTTTTTTATAATATCGAAGCTCTGTTATACAGTTCTGAAGGTTCAGACGGCGATTCAGTACGTGGTGATAAAAATTATTTTTTATGTATATATGGACTAAGAACCAACAGATTATATCAAGTAACTGTTTCGCATAATTATATGACGAAAACATGAGTGAACACATTATTTTTTTTAGAAGTTCATCTACATAAATATTTCGTAAAATTCTCTTTATTTTTGACATTATACTAACAACAAATTTTGCTCCATTCCTCTGATTAACCGTGTCAAAATACCGCAGTCTTCTCGTTCCGGTTTGACTGGAGGGCAAAATTAGCTCTGAACTGCATTCGTCCAAGAATAATTGTGATTTCCTAGGTGTTACATACATCTTGTTTTTGCTGTATAAAAATCGAAGCAACTTGAGATTAGCTATGTAACACATGAAGGCTAACGTAAAAAAGCTCACATTTAGAGAGAATTAAGTTATAGCTTTCTTTTATAATGTGTATAGACAAAAACTATTTTTACAGATTTTATATTCGTAGTTCCGTGCATCTTAATTCTAGGTTGAAGAAATTCAACGAGATTCAACAGTATGGAAATATTTATTTACTGCTAAATTAATCTACATGTTTCGGGCGTCCATCGCGCCCATCATCAGGAGTACATAAAACTGTAGTTGCAGCCTCTGGTACAGATCATACTATCTGGGGAGCAAGCTTCCTCATACGTGACGTTTGTTCACTTTTGAGGAAGCTTGCTCCCCCAAATAGTATGATCTGTACCAGAGGCTGCAACTACAGTTTTATGTACTCCTGATGATGGGCGCGATGGACGCCCGAAACATGTAGATTTCTTCAACCTATTTTTACAAAGTTACTCAATTGTCAGTTATATCATGATTTCACTTATATTATCTCAAACAACTACGTCTAGTAATGGAAGCTTGTTTCTTACCAAGAATTACACAATTTAACGAAATATCGTGAAATAACAGACCTCCCGTAAATATCAACACAGTGGCTAAACTATATTTTTGGAACTGGTGTTCAAAGTCTTCTGCTTATTTGTGTCCTTCCGAATTTTATCTACAATTATGTTACCCCCTTTAAACGAAAGCGTCAGGGTGTTTCATAAGTAATAATACAGTTAAGGTTGCAGATTGCTACCAAATGACTTTAAAATGCTGTTGCTCCTCTCTAAATCAGCATTTGAAGGTCAGACCTTTCTCTTGATGCTTTCTCTAACAATGGACTCCCACAGTTTTGGATGAAAACAGCCTTAGAGCAAGTTTAACGCTCTTATACATAAACTCAAGTCCATGAATCTATAGTTAACCTCCTACAACGATTCATGTGGATTCTGACTGTAATATTTTAAATATTTTCTTATGCATAGTAAACATACTTACTTACTTACTCCATGGTGCAGAGTCCTTTTTGAGAAGCTAACTGGTTTGCAGCTAGTCAAGAAATTCCCCGCATTTTACGGAACCCGAAGGTTCATTACCGCACTCACAAGCGTCCGCCACCTATCTCTATCCTGGGCCCGCCCAATCCAGT
>Ga0123352_10020579_pt1 | contig 10515 bp, 5 predicted proteins | sample TergutLab28metaG_FD_89700 | JGI IMG/M metagenome (GOLD analysis project Ga0123352, IMG submission 89700) | Labiotermes labralis P1 segment gut microbial communities from Petit-Saut dam, French Guiana - Lab288 P1 | ecosystem: Host-associated > Arthropoda: Insects > Digestive system > Gut ... | reverse complement strand
GCTCCTTTGTGCGTAAAACTACTTCTACATTAAAAGTTTTACTGAGTAGTTAAAAGCGAGGTATTGTACAATGATACAATAAATTCCAGTACTCGATAAAATGATCGTAAAAAATTTCTAGTTATGCGAAGACAGAGCCATGTTGTCATCTCGGTATCAGCTTAGTCCGTTGATAAACAGTTCTTACAGCTGGGATGTGACGTAGTGTGGTCTGGAAGAAATTTTGCGACGAATTAGAACAGTGTTTTTTCAAACGGTTGGTACGAGTACTACTAATAGTATGCGAAGAAATTTGGAATTTTTTTAAATAATTAAAATTTAGACAGTTAATTTCACTGTTAAATTATCTTTATTGTTGCACCGTGCATTTCGTAGAGTCATATAATCAGCACACCAACTAACGCACATACATAAAATTTCACATTGAAACGCTTAAAATCGCTCCAACATGTTTCGATCCTAAGATCTTCAGGGTGCTACACTGTTCCTTGCTAAAGTCACATTTTTTTAAAAACACTAACTGATTAATTTCCATATATTAACTGGGTGCTGTGGCAGCATGTCGTATTGTGTAAGTCGTACGCTGCTGAGAATGCGCCTGCCTATGTGTGTCGTGTTGTTATGTTGCGTGAGTCTCACGCAGCATAACAACACGACACACATAGGCAGGCGCATTCCCAGCAACGTACAACTTACACAATACGACATGCTGCCTCAGCACCCTGTTAATATATGGAAACTAATCAGTAAATGTTTTAAATATGTGACTTTAGCAAGGAACAGTGTAGCTCCCTGAAGATGATCTTAGGATCGAAACATGTTGGAGCGATTTTAAGCGTTTTAATGTGAAATTTTATGTATGTGCATTAGTTGGTATGCTAATGAAATCACTATTAAATTGTTTTAAATGTGTTAAATTGCAGAGAAAAAGCATTTACAAAGTTTATGCCAAGATATTTCATTGTTTGAATATAAATACAGACTCTCCTCTGTTGTCTAATGGCGTTGAATTAGAAAAGTAGCATTTGCGAAATTTGAGGGTTATGCAGTATTGTTGCTTCGCTGGTTGGCAGGTCTGAAGTCTTCAAGCCTGCCAAACAAAGAAACATCCCGGAAGAGCGGCATACTGAAAGCAGGCGTTAACATTTGCAGTACCTAGTGGTACGCGTGCATATTTTGTATTGTGACAGTGGTACGCGAGAGAAACGTTTGGAAAATACTGATTTAGTTGATTCTGCTACATCTATTTATGCTTTATTGGTGGATGTAGCGTAAATAAATGAATAAGTACATTTAAAGATTTGGAAGAAGTCCAAATAAGAATCAACATTGTGTCACCCCCCCCCCCACCTCAATGAAAACAATACGTGACTACCATAAAAAATTTAAAATACCACCACATTAAAAATTCAAAAAATACATTTAAAAATTTGAAAGAAATCCAAAAAAAATTCAAAATTGTGTCACCCCCCCCCCCCACATCAAAGAAAATAACCTGTTACTTACATAATACATTTATAATTACACCTTTATAAATATTACAAAAATTGCTTTTTTTGTTTGATTAAGGTTTAAAAATTATTCTGTAGAGGAAAACGTAATAACATTTAAATGAGCCGGCAAGGTACTGAACACAAACATCGTTTCAAGAAGGTAGGAACATTCGCTCCTTGAAGTGAAATGATTATTAAAATTCCTTCCTTAAACAGCGTCTTTCGTGAAAGGAGATAGTCTGCATTGCAAGTTCTCCAAGAAGTGAAAATTGATGTTAATTGGAAAGACATTCAGGACTTGTATGACAGCAGCGCTTTAGAATTGCCTTTACTTGCCACGTATTTCGAACCCTGGTCTTGGCATCGGATTTCGTGAGCTTTTGTGTGGCTTTTCCTTAGTCCATCTAGGGGTATTATTTTGATTCATCTACTATCGCTTCACGTCAAATTATTTCCAGCTAATCGATTTCCCTGCATTCGACGTCATACAGTTTTTAAATTACTGTCAGAAATATCATCCACTAAAGGAATGCAATGCTCTCGTATGTCTGTGTGTTTAAAAACTCAAACAATAGCCCGGAGTCGTTTTGCGAGGCACAAATGATGTCTTTGGCTCTTTCTACCCAGAATACGGCATATAACAACTTCAGCCTTGCGGTTGGAAGCAAACATGAATCCAGGTCGAGTAGACCACGTTTTCGAGTTGACCTCCATACACTCCGGCCGTTACTGCTTCCCACTGTACATTTGATCCCGCTTTTCCTTCAGTAATATTCCTGACAATAAACCGTCATGATCAATAATATTTTACGTGTTTTGCTTGTCGTTTGTACAATCGATTTAAAAGTTCTGTGGAGGAGGGCGTAATGTAAGTTCTATTGATTTCGAAAATCGAAGACAATTTAGTTTGACCTAAATCATTACTGAAATGTTTACGTTCTGACACTTTGTAAAGAACGCTCTTTTTTTTACAGAATGAATATTGTAAATTATGAATTAGAACCTTTACTGTAGCCCTAATTTTCTGAGTACGCGATTGTGGTAGTCTCTATAGGCGTTTGTATATTGTCAACATCATTTCTAATTTCAACTAGTTGCAAGGTTTGTGTTAAATTTTAAACTTCATTAAACTAATTGGAAGGAATTTAAAGGTAGAATATTTTGAATTACGTGTATTCAATACATACTGGCTTGGAATTTTGATTTGTATAACGTAGCCCACTTAGTTTGTATGTTGTTGTCTTAGTAACACCTCAGGGATAGCAGTAGGTCTGGTAATGGCCGTAGATACGAAAGCTGGCTATGTGATTCAAGCTGCTGAATGTGATCACGCATACTGTACAACTCGAAATACTTGTGCAGGTTCGTAAGGACGTGCTCTTGGGTACCATTGCCCCGAAGAATGATGACGTACTGTTTTCGACTGATTGTTTAATTCACTTACTCACTCACTCACAAGTTCAGTAACCGGAGAGACAATACTGTTTTCTTGAAGAGGTCGGCATTGACAATGGGGCATGTAATGGGCACCAGAGGCTCCTTTTCCGTAAGCAGAGTTGGGCAAACTGGTCTCGGTATGAAGCTTACCACTCACCTCCACCTAGTTTCTACGTTAAGGAGACTTCATGGAGCTATTATTCCAATCTCTCTTGTTCCATTGTGGCATGCACATGGGGAAGCTTTGCTATTGTTGATGTGTTGGTGGATGAGATTTCGATAGACATGCTACCTTCATAATCTTGTCCACTATCATAAGATTTGGCTATTCATTTGTTTACTCTCTTTTAGTTATTTTCTTTTTGTAAAGTTAATGGTAGGTAAAGGTATCTCTGTCCACTCCACTATTATAGACCTATATACAGGGGTGCTGATAAGTCCTTAGCCCAACCAGGAAGGAAACAAGCTAATGTTTCTTTCAGAATGGCGTGAATTTCCTTCAGTGCCTTGCCTTGCAAGGGGGGGGGGGAACTTGATGACAGCTCGCGCCTCGATGTTGTTGAAATCGCGCGCGTCCCTGACGTGTTTTCGAGCTTGTTTCCTTCCTGGTCGGGCTAAGGACTTATCAGCACCCCGGTAATGGGAGCAGTGTTATAGCTGTAATCATTCTTAACTTCTGTGTTAGATGAAAGTGAATAGTCAAATTCACACCCCGACCGCTTTACCTCCGAAAAAAGATACCCACGTTTCCCATTGAATAGGAGATAGGGTGGGCAACAGAGCCGATCAGGGCGTTTTGGAGACGAGACGACATCTCTTACCCCCTGCTGGGAATCAAACCCCCGGCCCATTGATTATTCGGTGTATACGTAACGTGAGGACACAAAGAGAGATTAATGTTTCTTTTTCTGAAATGGTGGTGAATAAGAAATGTTGACAGTGTTTTAATATAAGTGGGATTCTTATTTTGTAGTCGTGTCATTCACTTTAGTCACGATTGTGAAGCCAAGAGCATTTAGTTTGACGGGCATGTGGCATGCATCTATCATCACATAGCAGTAAATCACTTTATGTGAGTAATGTGCGCTACTGTCCAATATAGTAGCCTACATCTTGCTCGTAGAAATAGCTCTGGCTCTTCGTCTTGTATGAAAGAAGTGGACAGCCGCTGACCTGATTTTTATGAAATTTTCTATTGATGAGTAACACAAATATGTCGACTTGTCAACCAGTATTTTTGAAGCAGAACAACAATACCAGACGACAGGGGTGGGTCAACCGTGGTGCCAAAATATATGGGACGCTAAAATGTCACTGGAATAATCTGATATATGGTACCAGTAAACTTTGTTCCCAAACGCGGAAGAATTCCTCCGAGAATTATCCGCAGTTACGGCATTTTACTCTTAAGAAGTTTCGCAGCCCTGTCTAGATTAAAAAAGTTAAGGGATATAGGTTTGAAGGGACGTCAAATTATTACCCGGCCCAGTGGCGTTCACGTGTCTCGGGCCGGCCCTGGCGGAAACGCTGCATGTGTCTCTGCAAACATCTCTAGTTTAAAAAGGTAAAGCGGTCCGGTTACAGGCCTGGACAGGCACAGAGGGTTCCAGGAAGTTAAGGTTCCCAGATTTCGTGACAACGGCACAGGATGGTGGTGGGTTGTCAGCCTTACGCACCGGCCGCCTTTACCCCCAGGAGATGATCCTGGTACTCATTTCTGTTAGAGGCTGAGTCGATCCCAGGGCCATAGTGCGATCGGAAGGATTTTATGTCAATGAAAAATCCACTGACACCAGCTGGGATCGTACCAGGGACCTTCCGATTTGTAGCACAGCACCTTAACCACTGTGCTACCGCGGTCCCCCCATCTGTAGGTTAACTTCCTAAATATTTATCGGATCTAAACCTGTTCGAAACAAACGTTATAGAATAAAATAGTACACAACCTTACATCAAATACACCAGTTCCGTAAATCTTACAGTGGTTTAGATGATTGAACTCGTAAGAATTGTTACTCGATGCTTACGTTTCCTAACCCCCGCCATTTGTTCATCAGCATATTTATCTCACATATAGCCTTCTCGAAGTTACAGTTATTTGTATCGAATAGCTGTTTATAGACTTACAGAAAGCCTACGAATTATTGAGTGTGGTATAGCCATGAAACATATAGGTTAAGTAAAATGTTTTTATCTGAAACCTGTAGAAAATTCTGGATAGGCAAATATTTATGTGATAAATTTCCGGTTAGAGAACAGTTTTGAGAGAAGGAGATGGTCTGTAACATAAAGGCAGAGTTCGAAAACAAAGTGCTGGGGATGATATTTGGGCGTAAGAGGGAGGAAATAACAGGAGACGGGAGACAGTTGCATAATGAGAATCTCCATGATTCATACCTCTCATATCAGATCAGTATGATCGAGGTGGGAGAGAAATATGGTCCGTCCTGAGAGAATAAAAGTACATGCAGTGTTTTGGGTGGGAAACCTAAAGGAAAGAGGCCACTTGGTACACAAAGTGTAGATGGGAGTATGATGCTCATAAGGGTTTTGGAACTCTGGGATGAGGGGGACTTTGAAATGGCTTCATCTGTCTCAGCCTAGGGATTGAAGATCTGTTGTCAATACGGTGATGAACCTACGGATTCTATGACATGTGGGGAATTTCTTGGCTGGCTGAGGAACTGTTAGCTTCTCTTGGACTCGGCTCCATGAGTTAATTGCGGATTTTATTGCGTAATTTTCTAATGACTATGTTACAGTTGTTTTAAGGATAGGTGTTTTGTTCCCACTTAGTGTTAAACTATAATTACATCAGCTACACTCAGTATGGATTAAATTGGATGTTAGCGGAAAATAATGGGTGTCTGAATAGCCACGAGAGAGTTAGCACTTTGCACTGCTGAGAATAACATCAAGTGGCTCATAGTGTGAATAAGACGTGTGTTTGCCTTAAAGTATGAGAATTAAAATTGGCATCTTGGGACTTTGATCATAATCGAGTATGTGCATGTCTTCAGTGAAGCGTGAATATTGTATTCGTTTTTCTCCACCACTTGTGATCCTTCCCATGCTCACCTCTCCATCCTTCTTCCTTATTTAGGGGGTTTTCCATATGCCATTCCTCAGCCATTCTGCCGGACAAAATGTTCAGGCCGAGGTAATCTCAGGACAGGATCCCCTGTACTGTTTCCTAACCCGATTCACATTAACAAAGCCTTGGATGGCAGTAGATTACAACGCATGTTTCTAAATGGAGTACATAAATATTCGAAAACTTTGCACTATTATAGTTGTATTACTGTACTACGAACTGTTATTACAGTTACAAATGCTTTGTTACATCTCTAATCATACTAAAGTTGCCACAGTGAGCGGAGACGTAAATGTTTGTTTAGTTATATTCGTACCAAACCCAAAAATGTGTCATAATGTCATAAAAGTTGTAACATTCTACATTCCTGTCACTCCGTATCATGTGTCAATTTACTGTAAGGCTTTCTTGATAAAAGTTTTAAATAATGGTTTTAGATTCTTATAAAAAGTGGGTAACATGGTTGTTGTACCTCCAGATGTTGTTAGTGTAATTAAAATTAGCGTGCCAAGGGAAGGAAGACCAGAAATGCGTAGGTAATTATTGTGGGCTGGTTTCGTAAAATATGAACTTCAAAAACTAAGAAGAAGTTTGAAGTACGACATTAAGCTGTATCTTACCACTTCAGGACGCACATTATGAGGGTTTGGAGGTGGAGACATCTGGGCCATATTCATGTTCTGTGACGTGCTTTGTTGTTGTCTTACACTTTTGGATTCTTCTAACATCTCCTCTCAGTCAGCAGATTGAATTATGGCAATACTTGTCAGCGTATTCCTCGTATCGCTAATTCAGTCGAAATCAGTCAAGCAGTACGTACGGTGAAACATTCGAATTGCTTAAAACCGGCAGCTTTCTCAGTATTGATTTACTTGTATGCTGTTCACAAATAAGTCGTAAGTGGAGGTAATTTAATTATTAGAGGAAGTATGCCGTATGAATATGTGATACGGCATTGAGAACTACGGCACTGCGATTGTTTGTGTATCTTACATAGGTGGAAGTCAATATGGCTGATCGCGAAACCCTACAGCAGTAAATAAAGACGCACTGAAGCCCCTGCCATGAGAGCAGCTCTGGAAATATATTTAACTGCGATCCAGATAAGAAGTGGATGTGGTACAAGAGCGAGTCTTTCGTGACGTGTATATAGTTAATAAGTTACGTATGTCCCGTACGTTTGCTGCTTCTTCATACTCATCGTGGAGATGAGTATGACTACATTACCTCGTCTGTTTATAAAATACATTGTGTTAATTAAAATTCCATAGACGCCACTGTTGTAACAAATACGCGGAAGCTGGTGTTTGTGACATGAAACTATTGCTGCCTATGTTACTAAAATACGATGATTGGATCCATATTATGACGGATTTAATGCAATATACGTACGTTTTTCATTACGTCCACCGTCTTTACACAACATATATTGTTGGCTAATGTTTAGTTAAAGAAATGACAATCACAGATTAAAAATGTTTATGTAAAAAGTTGTTTGTGATTGTCACTTAATCCAAATAACTAATTTTAAGTAGATGCAAAGACAATGTAAACCAATGGGATCCCATAGGTACAGCGAACATTTGTACCTTAATTGATATTAATCTCCTGTAAACCTGACGATGGCCAAGTAAGGCCGAAACATGTAGCTTTTTTAACTAAACATTAGCCAACAATATATGCTGTGTAAAGACGGTGGACGTAATGAAAAACTTGGTATATATACACAACGTGTTGGAAACAATTCAGTTTACAATATACGTACACTCATCCACCCCGCCTTTCGTCCAGAATTTCTTGATTCATGGTGGTTGGTTATGGACACTCCGCTGCGTTTCACTAAAGCAGAATTGGCACTGTGTTCATTATAAAAAGACACCGTTTGCCAATCGCGTACCAAAAGAATTTTAAAATGCTATTTACGACTGTTTCAAGATTTGTCGATAGTGATCGCTTGTTCAAAAAGCTTACAACTTGTTCTCAGTATTTCGGTGCAGCTTATTTCCCCACACGCACTTGTAACAGTGGATTTCGAAAACACTCAGTAAAATATTTCGTTAATTTGCTGTTTCTGGAATGAAATTGCAGTCTTGATTATCAGCATTTAATGAGATGAAATTAGGTATTAGAGATGAATGTCGATGCCTTACGTCGCGATAATCGACCATAACCCGTTTGTGACTTCACTCACAAACCAAGCGTTTTATGTACTTATGATGCCTCTAATTTATAATTACGTTTTTCACTAAATGCTTTTCTGTTAGTATTATGTAGGCTTACCTCGTTGTAGGCAGATTATGTAAGCCATGAGATCGGTGTAATTGAATGGACTGCGAACGTAGGCCTATTTGGTTGACCGGGATATATTCCCTGGTATGATACTTGGAAATGTTGTTCTCATCATCCCTTTACTAATGAATATTTCATGGAAATTTGTGTCAGAAGAGTATTGCAAACAGCACGTTATGTTAATTTCGAAATTAATCACCACATTCAGACTGCGTGAGACCATTCAAAATTACGTAATCTCCGGTAGAATTTGTTTCCTAGAGGAGGCAACATCATTTATATGTGGTATCCTTAATACCGCTGTCAATAATAGACGAGTATGCTCTGTCTAATTCCCAGTACTAGTGGCTGCATAGACTGAGGCATGGGTCTGCTTCCACTAGCTTGCTGGGACAACGGGTTCGAATCCCGCCGGCAGCATGGATGTGTGTCTCTTATGAGAGTTGTGTGTTGTCAGGTAGAGGTCTTTGTGTAGGGCTGATCATTCAACCAGATGAATCCTTCCGAGTGTAGTGAGTGTGTGATCGTGAACCCTGGATGATGAGGACGCCCTGGCCCACTGGTAGGCTGTTGCGCTATGGAAAAGAATGTACTGTCTGATTAATGACTGATGGGATAGAAAAGATATGGAAGAAGAGGTTTTATCCTAAATGATAAACTGTCCTCAACCCCCGCACTAACGCGAACCCCCACTTGCCTGAAGGAACTGGGGAAAACGATCAGAAACCTAAATACTTCAGCACAGCGAGGCATCTGGCCGAGATTTGAAGCTGAGACCTGCCGTACATGAGCCACTTGTCGGTGATACTCGGGGTGAAAGGTGATGAAGAGATGAGAGCAATGTGGAGACCGTTTTTTTTTTTTAATTTTCGTTGTTACACCGTGCATGTTGTCGAGTTACTCAATTATTACACCAACCACTGCACATATATAAAATTTTATAATTTTTATACATGTACAGTGGTTGGTGTAATAATTGAGTAACTTGAGTGGAGACCGTGTTTTGGTTGTTAGGACGATAAAGAAATTATTTCGAAGAAATAGTTTATGACGATTTGGTTTTGTTTCGTTTGCCTCAGTACAGTTCATTAGCTCCCTGTTGCGAACACGGCCATGAACATAATGTGCCTCAACTCGGTGTTGTGAAACACGGTAACAGGCACAGAATTCAGTAACTCGCTGTTGTTAACATGGCTTTAAATATAGTGGTCAATATCTCATTGTTGTCAAAACGGTAATAGAGTTCAATAACTCCGTGTTGTGAATACCGTAATAAACATAGAGTTCGGTAACTCATGGTTGTTCATACAATAATAGAGTTCGGTAACTCATTGTTATGAACACAGTAGGCCTAATATGCATGGTGTTCAATTTTGAACACAGTAATAAACACTGATTTGAGTAACTGATTATTTTGAACGTGCTAGTAAACGTGTACATGACGTTCAGTAACTCAGTGTTTTGTAGGCCTACACGACAGTAAACCTGGGCGTCAGTAACTCACTGTCGTAACAAACATTCCAGTCCTGCAAAATGAATTTCTTGACCAGCTGAGTGATTATTGTCTTCTGAATGACTGTGTATGGTAAAGCTACTTTTGTGACGAAAGAGGAAGAGAGCAAATAAAAGAAGAGCGGATATCAATGGGCGGGACTCAAAAATTGTTATAATTCGCTATACGACCTAGGAGGACATTCATAATACCGTAACAAAGACCCGTTATGTGTTCCGAAAAACAGACATTAATTCTTCGATTCTGTTAGTTTGAGGGATCGTTACTTTATTGTTTAAAATACATCATTACTAAATAAAAGGACTTTTTCCATAATCTAAAAGACGTCGTGATTATGTAGTGTGGTGTTGTGTTTTATGTAGTGTGATGTTGTGTTTTATGTAGTGTGATGTTGTGTTTTATGTAGTGTGGTGTTGTGTTGTGTTTTATGTAGTGTGATGTGTTTTATGTGGTGTGATGTTTTGTTTTATGTAGTGTGGTGTTGTGTTTTATGTAGCGTGGTGTTGTGTTTTATGTAGTGTGGTGCTGTGTTGTATGTAGAGTGGTGTTGTGTTTTTTCAGCAGATGGAAAAATTCCTTTTACTTGCTAGTGATGTGTTACAAGTCAAGAAATTGTATGGTTCCGCTATCGTTTATAGTTTAAAATGTAGTGTTATGGAGCTTATTGGTAGGAACCTACTACCCTATTT
>Ga0123352_10020574_pt1 | contig 10517 bp, 5 predicted proteins | sample TergutLab28metaG_FD_89700 | JGI IMG/M metagenome (GOLD analysis project Ga0123352, IMG submission 89700) | Labiotermes labralis P1 segment gut microbial communities from Petit-Saut dam, French Guiana - Lab288 P1 | ecosystem: Host-associated > Arthropoda: Insects > Digestive system > Gut ... | reverse complement strand
TTTTAAAATTAATAAACCAAAATAAATTAATTTTTTTTAATACGTTTGGTGGTGTGGTCCGATTTTGGGGGCGGTTTTTCTTGGGAGGAAAAAGGGGGGGGGGGGGGGGTAATGCCCAGCGTAAGCAGCGCCAAACTTTTATATCCGTTTCAAGAACAACGTCGTAAAAATCGCCAGAATTTTCGGTTTCGTTTAAACGAATGAGCAAAGTGGACTGCCAGAAACGTCCAACAAATTAATTCATAGGTAGAAGAGAGGCTAACTTTAAGGGCGATCGAGCACTGCGATGAAACGTAAAATATTTATGTATGTCCATTCCGAGAGCAACAGAAACAGCACAGCACTACACATATATCTATAAGGGAACCGTTAGAAAAAATCAGAAACAGAGTAAAACCAAGACAATTTACTGACACGAAGCAACTGGAAAAAGTTTTAACACAAATAATCAATCAATTAACAACGGATCGCTAACAATAAAACGCTCTGTAACAAAGTGGTCATAGCGTAACAGTAGATCTATCACAAACAATACAAAAAGATCGAATTGCAACTTAAATTGACACATAAATTCTCATATTGACTGTTACGTTTGTGCGTATATTGTAACAAGAAAAAGAATTACAAATAAGAGAAAATATTTCAAATTCAATTTGAATTAGAATCAGATAATGAGAGGACCTGGTTAATGGTAACAGGTCGTATCGAAATTAGATGAAAAAAAATATTGTTCCTAATTGCGTCAAATATATTTTATTGTATACCATGCACTGAATGAGTTCAGACAGGAAATAAATATACCAATGTAACCATGAATTTTTTATAAATTGAAACTAAGTAGGCATATACAATCCAGACAAAAAGTATAGAACATTTTCGAATATGAGAAGGGTCTTCTTTAGATCGAAAAATTTTTGCAAATGAAGCACATGTTAAAATCTATACTATTTTTTAGACCCCGTTGAATAAGAGACTACAAAACCACAAAGGGCCGGTGTGCACTCATTAACCACTGCACATAAATTCACATTTTATTCATCGTAAACGAACACACACATAAGAAAAGTGGAATTATACAAGTGATACGTACAGTACAGTCAGTACACAGACGGTATATGTACAGGTAATTGGAGTAACACCGCGGCATGCAGGTTGAAGAGGATAAAAGAGGTAGGATCAAGATAAATAGCTCAAATAAATGAATGGCTTAAATACACTGAAGGCTCAAAGAAATGAAAGCAGAAAGGAAGAAAGAAAGAAGTGAATATATGCTGTATCAAGATCTGCGACTCATCGAGGCACCAGTCAGTAGTCAAGTCTGAAAACACTGTGATTTTATCCTTTTCACCCTTACAGCCTCTTCTGAAGGCGTGATCAGCACGTCGCAGAGGCCACTACCTACACAGCATCCAACTAACACAAGGGAAAAACACCCACGCCCTTAGCGGGATTCGAACCGACGAACCCCTTAGTCAATCGGATCCAGACTCACGCCTCGACGGTGCTGCCACAGGGATCGGCCTTTCACAATGTGATCATTAGAATACAAACGTCATCACTTACGCCTGTCGGTGGAAATGGATACGAGGAATGAAAAACAGTGTAAGTTAGTTTCGGCTGAACAATTGGCAGATTTCGCAAGTTAAACAAGTGCACTCTGGTTTCTGCACTGCAATATCTGCTATTATCTGCATTTCAATATTATCGTGAATCAACTAACTGCAGCTGTCCATATTGTTCAGCGGCTAAACCGAGTTCATGTGTCACATGAAACACACTTGTGCTTAATACCAAGAGAAAGTAAAAATTGAAACCTTAACCACAACGACGCCAGTAGAAATCTTTGTTGATGAAACTGTTTAATAATAATTTCAAAGCGTTAGTTCTAATTCGTATGTCACATTGGCAAACAAAAATTCTTCAAACCACGTAAACTAAATAAATCATTCATGATCATTAGACTTAAACATACGTCAGGATAAGAATTTCTTCGAATTAGTAGCCAGTCGAACAACTTCGGAGCCATAAAACCTTTGCCATTAGCGCATCTAGGTGACCCGCATGGACTGCTAACCACAAGCTGTGATACTTGAATAATAAATCAATATAAAATGGTTTTTATTTCGTCGAAACACAACAACAGAATAAAAGAATAAACATTCTAGCATGGCTACATGTTTCAGTCCCTTCCTAGACCATCCTCAGGCCAATATTTTCCAGTACAAGGTACAATCGGCGGGCCTGCAGATGGTCTAGGAAAGACCGAAATATGTAGCCATACTAAGATGCTGATTTTTGTATGCTATTTTTGTATTACGACAGAATAAAAGCCATTTGATACTGAGCATTAAAAACACAACGTGATGCCTCCTATTACAAAAACTGATAATAAAAGTTGAAAAGACCTAGAGATACATCTGCATATACAAACATGTGCATGTGACCTGTAGGTGATCAGTGCCTTTTAATTATAATAATAGTGAGAAAAGACTGAAAATGTGATGCAGATACGAGTAATTTCTAAAAAAACATGGTAACAAACGAAGTTCGGCTTCTCTATTTTACACGCACACATTAATACGTCCTTAATTAAAGGGGTGTTCGAAAATTTGTTAACCGATCCCGGTGGCCGTGCGGTCTAAACCGTAGTTCTGCGGTCCCTCGATTGCTGGGATCGCGGGTTCGAATGTCGCTGAGTGCTTTTATGTTCGTCTCTTGTGTCTGTTGTGTGTTGTGCACGTAACGGGTTCTGCTACGAAATTACCACTCGTTCAGAGGAGTCCATTCGGTTGTGTGAGGCAGCCTAGGCCCGCCTTGCATTGTTGAGCCGCAAACAAAGAATATATTAGTTAAACTGAAAACCATATTTCTGACATTTGTAAAAGCGCCGGGTCATTGTAATCGGTATAGTGACTAGGCTAGGATGGATTACCCATTGAATCATTGTTTGATTTCGGGTATGGTGCAAGATATTTGTCTCCCCCAAAATTTCCAGACCAGCTCTGAGACCCAACTAGCTTCCTGTTCAAATGAGGGTCATTGTAATCGGTACAGTGACTAGGCTAGAATGGATGATCCACTGAATCGTTGTTTGATTTCGGGTATTGTGCAAGATATGTCTCCCCCAAAATTTCCAGACCAACTCCGGGGCCCAACTAGTCTCCTACTCAAAAGGAATCAGGAGATCTTTCCCAGAAGGTAAAGCAGCCAGGGCATAAAACCTACCACTCACCTCTACCTAATGTTTTCATGTCTTGCACACGGCCACCTTCATATTCATGTGTTTTTATATTTTACCTTCGTAAAGAGACATCTCGTGGTGTTGACTAGCTTGGACGAAAAACATAGACGATATAATAAAATTTGCCAGCTGTGAGAATTTGCTGTCTTTTGATGATATGATATATACAACTGACATATTACCGTAACTGTAGGGAGTCAAACGTAAAAATATGTAAAATAAATTTGAAACGGCAAGGTAATATGACCTAGAGCTGGATAAAAAGTCTAACAGATCCGCCGACGCACAATCCCTCTTTCGCTCACTGATGCTGATATTTTCATAATTTCATTCCCATTTACCACAAAAAAGCTCAGACTCGCTTACTGGCATTATACACGTTCTTCCATTTCAAATGTAACCAACATACGCTTTTATTGCATATAAAAAAATGTAGATAGAGTCAAAGCATTTATGAAGTACCCCGGATTCCATTTAAACTTCATAAATGTGCTACACACATATCTGAAAACAAGATTGCACTTATTCCCTCGTTTATACCCGGATTTATTACTCAAAGACCTTACATTTCAAGTTCCCAGAAAATTGTACGTCTGTATTCGCGACTGTAAACACGGTTCTTCAGTGACCGTTACCAATTTTATGACAAAACACAAAACCTGGGTTACGTTGTGCAGGAAATAAATCGTACATACAGGGTATACACAAAAGAATGGTGCGGTTTCAAAAGTTAACAAGAAATTTATTTCTCACCTTACACGGGCACAACATACACCGTCAGCAGCAGCAACTGTCCAAGTTTCTCATGCGCTACCAGCAGTTCGCTTCTCATGCTTACTGCGGGGCCGCGGGGCCAGTTTCCAAGATGGCGTCATAGCAGGAGAAGGCTTTCCGTGTGCTCCGTTTTGAGGTGTCCACAGATCTGTGCTTACAGTGCAGCGTGAGTTTCGTGCACGGTTTAGAAAAGACGCACCTGGCGTATGAGAAACTTGGACAGTTGCTGCTGACGGTGTACGTTGTGCCTGTGTAGGGTGAGAAATAAATTCCTTGTTAACTTATGAAACCGCGCCATTCTTCTGTGTATACTCTGTATAAAGCAAGAACCTTGTTTTTTTTTTTTCGTTTGGCGTGTTGTCTAATAAACCACTACGATTAAAGATAATGCGAGACTCTTATTGCTAAAGAAACAAATTCAGAAAACACTCTTTTACAGCCATTCTGTTGCTATATAGCATTAAAGCAAATCCTGGCTCTGGCTTGCAAATTGATTCCTTAAAATACATGATTCCTCTTTAACAAAACAAAACTTCGTGTTAAGTCTTAGTTTCTAACAGCGGAAACTACTAAGTTTAGGATCAAATCGGTTTGTTAGTTTCTGAATGTAGGCCTACTTATTCTTTTTAATGGAATTTAGAAATCAAAATACATTGTCTCATTGTTTTTACTTATATAATCATGCATTTTATTTGGTTGTGCAGCTTGGGTAGCCTTATTTAACTTACTGTTAACCATCAGTAAAACACATGAAGTTAACGTAACTGATTTAAACGGACTCCAAGCAGGAGATATGAGATATTAATCTAGGCAGCGTGTTTCCATTGTGTTTCACTACTAGTTACTAGTAAAACTTCTGGTTACTAGCTCCTCGAAATTGTAACATAACTTCCCACTGATTTGCTATGGGGTTTCTAGAGTCAACGGGCGTCAGGATGGTTAAAAGCTTCCGAAATACACGTGGACTCTTTTATTTACTTATTTATTTATCTTATTTATTTTTCCCCATGGCTCGAGAGATCCTAGCGGACCAGGGCCTCCTCCTTGTCGCGGCTTCAGCATCACACTCAGGCACATCACACCCGGTAGGACACCTCTGGACGAGTGATCAGCCCGTCGTAGAGACGACAACCTAGTAGTGTACAACACTCACAAGTGACAAGATACGTACGACTTTGGAGGGATTCGAAACTGCAATCCCATCATGCTAGCGAACGGCCGCAGACCCACGCAATAGACCGCGCGGCCACTGGGACCGGCGGACACTTTTTATAGCACTGAGTAAACTAAACTTTCTTAGGAAGCTGGCAGACTACATTTCCTCGACTTTATGGCACCAGAAGTTTCATTATATTCTTCCTGATCTTTGAGAATGGGATAGATAGCCTGTCGCGCAATGTCAGTAACCAGCTGCCAAAGTAAGCCAAGTAACTTCCCAGAAGAGTGAAGGCTTTCTTTAGCTTCTTGTCCGTGTATGTGCGGCCATTTCATCTTACCGTACCTGATCGAACCTAAAATATTCGGTGAACAGAGAAAATTATGAATTCCAACCAAGGGCACCGATTGCATTAACAAGCGTCTTTCAAGAAAGCAACGCAAGGCCTCTCTCTCTCAATCACTAACCTCCAATACCTCTCTCTCTCTCTCACACTCACACACACACACACACGCACAAACCTTGAAGCAAATATTATTACTTAGTTCAAGCAAGGCATATTTTTTATTGTCGGGAATTTTGCCATTCTGTCGTTCGTGTCCCTGGAAAGTAACGACAGTCTTGGTTAAGACAGCAACAGTAAAATGTACGCGTAAGTGGGATCAGAATGCGTGCTTTTTTTTAACAGCTCCGCTCAACCCTTCGTGTGGCTTAGGAAACTTCGGCAAAATCTGGACTGCATTTGGGCAACATGCAACTGAATATACAGGATAAAGGATGAACAAGTATGCCATAAAAATACGTATAAATTTACCTGTGTTTTTCTATACACAATTTTTACCGAAATTAAGAATTATTGGGAATAGAGAATTAAAAAAAAAATTAATGCAATTCACAACCTTGGCTAGCGTGTCCCTGTGCTTAGGACACTTTTTACAGAATGTATAGTAACCTACTGTGTGTCTCCATCAATAAAAAGCCCGTAAGTTTTCAAAACTGCTTCGGCGTTCTATCTCGCCTTTGTCGGGCAAAGGGTTCGCACCCCATTTTTTCACTTCGAATGTCTCCGCGCGCAACACAGTTGAGCGGGTTTACTTTAGATGGTACCAGAGTATCGAAAACTTCTGGGAAAAATCTGTCTCTGTACTACACAACAACACTCCTTATTCCACCATGCTGTCTTCATGCTAACTGAACAAGGCCGTTAACAGCGTTTTAAAGTTCACTGAGCGATCAGAAGATAAAACGAAAACAAACTAATGTAAAATGACAATGAACACAAAAATTAGTGTTTCTTTGCCTGTACAAGAGTTATTCAAATTTTGATGTTTTGCTGACCGTGCATCTCAGTATAATCTTAGTAATTAACCAACTTAATGCACAAATTCTTGTTTTATAATGAATTTATTATATGCCTCTACATGTTTCGAGCACTATGTGCTCATCATCAGGAGGTCAAAATTGTATTATACAGCATATAATAAGTTTATTATATGCAGTCCTCTCTCAACCTGTGCACCGGACGGCCACCTACAGGTGTGATGATACCAGATGCTGTATAATAAAATTTTGACCTCCTGATGATGAGCACATAGTGCTCGAAACATGTAAAGGCGTATAGTAAACTTATTATAAAACAAGAATTTGTGCACTAAGTTGGTTAGTTACTAAGAAGAGTTAATCAATCAACGTGGTAGCTATTAATGGATTTGTTTAATTTTTTGTTGAATTTCCAATGGTCAAACCATTAATACTGTAACAGACTCACTTCCAGACTAGGACCGAAGCGATGAGCACCATGACAAGTAGAAGTACAGAGCAGACCACGATGACAGCTATCGACGGTATGGCAGGACTACTGTGGTACTCCGCGTCTATCACCTGTAACAAGTAAAATGTCCCTTACTTTCTCTTCTACTGTACTAAGATTGACCAATCACGTAGCATAACCCTGAAACAAACAGCGCACAAAAATAGCACTATGCCTATTGGTGGCATGGAATTGGCTGTATAGGGAATAAGGAACAGTGTTAGATTATTTCCAGCTCTTTTATTTGCTGGCTACGAAAGGAGTAGTAGTCACTTGGCGGCCAAATGTGGGACTAAGCTAGACATTGCTAACAAATATGCAACAGTTGTTAGATTCAAGAAATTGGTAGCAATCCGGGTGGATAGTCATGTATTGCAATAAACACGCCTCTAAAGGAGACGTAGGTAGCGCGGATTTAGACATTTATTATTATTATTATTATTATTATTATTATTAACTGCAATTGAGTTTTCACTCGGTGCCAGTAGTTCTTACACTAGTAACAAATAAGAATAAATATACATAAACGACGTTGGGAAAAACAGCTAAATGTTTACAAACAATATTTGACTACCGCTAGAGTTTTGACACATTTTGAACGGGTAGTATTTCGTTTGTTAAAATTTATTCTATACCCCAAAGGGTAATAAAAGGCAGCAGAGTTTTGAACTGAGATGGGATGTCATTTGCAACCAGTCACTGGCGGAATTCATGTTAGCGCATGATCCACTAAGGCCACCTAACGTTTTTTCTGTAGTAGTTTTGTTTGTTTCATCGACGTTAGTAAACTTACATGTTCGATGAGTCAGCAAGTACAAGGAAAATAAGTTATGTGAAGCTATGCAAGAGATTTCTGTCCTACAATTCTTGAAACAGGCAGAACATATTCTCTTTGGTGTTTTCTTGGCGGCTAGCAGTCCATTCAGGCTTCTTCCTTAGTGCATACAGGGCGGTCCACTTTCCAGCGGTCAAGGGACCAAACTACAGATTTTTTTTTCCTGCTTGACCGAAAAGCGCCGGCCCGACGCCCTAGTGAGATTTTATTACACTTACTAAAGCTCACTGTCACTGCGATCGTTTGTCCAGCTCCCATCATTGACTCTTAAACTTCCTCGACGAACGGAATATGACGCAACGCTGACACAGCCTCGGGCGGAGCGCTGGGCCGGCGATTATCGGTCAAGCAGGAAAAAAAGAAATGCCCTGTAGGAAGTTGATCATGCTTCCCATACTTAGTGCCAAGTTTCTTGTTGTATGAGGAGTGCTACATCCATTTACTCATACTTCACAAAATAGTACTTTGACAAGGATGCAAATGTATCAGTAAGAGCCTCCTTTTAGGACATTCTTCTTATTCTTCTTCACTAACAATCTGTTACGATGCTTACTAACAAATTATGAGTAATGCTAAAACGTACGACGGAATTGTGGGTGACAGAATAGGAAGGCAAATGTTGCGAAAAAATTTATTGTATATTCTCTCAACGGAAATACTATTAGTAGAAAAATAAGAATTTTAGGACAAACGCCTCGATATATAATTTGGTGATCACGTAACGGGTGGGTCTAGTGCAAAAGTCTCATCGAACACCACAGTTCTTTTAATTCGAGGTTATTCTGCTACACTCAACACGTAACCCCAATAGAACAACTACATAATCTAACAAATAAGAACCAATAGCCTCATATTTCATAAAGTATTGAATAGCAGATGAATATCTCACCAGTAATTTTACTAGAATTATGCTTTCCCTATTTGTTATATGAAATATTTCCCCTTTTTTTCTTTGTAACTGTCTAGTAACAGAGATGCTCTTTACATGCTGAAGAATGTCTTCTTTTGTCCGTGGAACCAATAAGCAGAGGAAAGGTTCGGCAAACATAAAAAGGGTGTTCACCACCATATATATTACAAGTCTCCTAATATATCATTGGCCGCAGAGCTAAGGTCGAGAAAGGTGAAAGAAAAAAGTGTGAAAAATTGGGTGGTCGACATGATGACAAAGAAAATGTAAGACGATCCTCCTAGAAGAAGTTGTGAATAGGAAAGTGGAAAGCCAAGCTACTGCTACTGATACAAAGCAGACACTATAAACTACGAACGGGACCACAAAAATGAGGCAGAATTTCGTTTTGCAATGAAAGATGGAAATCCGAAACGTATTCCAGTCTTGTGGTGGACAATGGGGTGGTAACAATGGCCCTGTGCCGACAAAATACGTGTTTGCGGTGGTCTTGAAACTTGACGGTCCGGCGTTTGTCTCCTGCAACAATCTATCCAGTAACAGAAGGACGGAACTAATTTGAGGCAAGGTCTGGAAAGTCGTGTACCACATTGAATGGGATTCCAATTTCATGTGTGGGAATGTAAAATATACACACTAAAGGCGTGCAGCAGCAGGACACACTGTTATTGCGTTGTAAGATTTAATTAACGACGTCTGAAAAATAAGGCCAACATGAGTAACACATTTTCATGTAAATTATAAATTATAACCTTCTGAAGATATATATATATATATATATATATATAAAACTGTAAAGGTAAAGCAGTCTCGTTACAGGCCTGCAGTGGCCCAGAGGGTTCCAGGAAGTTAAGGTTCCCAGATTACATGACAACGGCACAGGATGGTGGTAAGGTTGTCAGCCTTACGTACCGGCCGCCTTTACCCTCAGGAAATGCTCCTGGTACTCATTTCTGTTAGAGGCTTAGTCGACTCCAGGGCCATAGTGCGATCGGAAGGATTATGCCAACGAAAAATTCCAATGACACCATCTGGAATCGAACCAGCGACCTTCCGATTTGTAGCACAGCACCTTGGCCACTGTGCCACCGCGGTCCCCATATATGTATATAGAAATCTGGAATGGGTATTTGAAACAATGTCCCTCTTTTCAGAAACGGGATTATGATAAAAGGTAAATTCTCTCATCACATTTACTGTTTTCGCTGGTGGGCATATTTCGATGAAAACGCTTTCTTGTGAAATATGTCTGTGTTTGACTTCGACATTTAGCTTCCTCTGAATTTCATTAAATAAATTCATTTTGTAAGTAGGCTTACATATGCATTGTGTTGGTTCTGAAATGGAATGTAAAGCGGCTGTTTTCTGTATCACTCTGTAAATGCATGCAAAAATAAACTCGTAATTTTTATTCCTGTATTACCACAAAGAAATAGGTGTTCAACTCGCTTTTTTAATGTAATCAGTTGGTTCGCAAATAATAATCCCTTTTCTTGGATCATACTGAAAAATGTAAGTAATTAGGAACTCTTTTCTTAAAGGATTAGACCAGTGTTTCTCAACCGCCGGGCCGCGGCCCGGTATCGGGTCCTGGCATCAATCATACCGGGCCGCGAAAGGTTCTCCGGAAATTTGTCATTTTAGTTTTCTAAGCATTTTTTTAATAAGAAATGTTTTATAGTGGAAATATTCTGAGGAGAAAAATATTCGTGAATATGTCGAAAAACTCAGACCCAGATGTTGGCCTGAGGAAACTACAATATGCTACAAGATTTCATTAGTCCAGTGATT
>Ga0123352_10020573_pt1 | contig 10517 bp, 6 predicted proteins | sample TergutLab28metaG_FD_89700 | JGI IMG/M metagenome (GOLD analysis project Ga0123352, IMG submission 89700) | Labiotermes labralis P1 segment gut microbial communities from Petit-Saut dam, French Guiana - Lab288 P1 | ecosystem: Host-associated > Arthropoda: Insects > Digestive system > Gut ... | reverse complement strand
TTCTTACCTTATAAAGTACTATAAACTCCCAAATATATGACGATATATGGTATTATTCCATACCTGTCAGTTTGTATCTGAAATTATTATGACCTTAATTTTCTAACATGTATGAGAAATATAAGTATAAATGAGAAATGCACTATATGAGCTGCAACTGCTTTCCTGCAACGTTTCGCATATCTAGACTGGGTACTGCCGGTGATTTACAGCCAGCCTGATGTATGAGGTTTACAGTTCTCACAGCAGTGTTGCTGAAGTTTTGTCTTCTGGGATATCACTGTATGTCATGGAAAAATATGTTTATGTGGAATAAACGAAGTGTATTTAAAACTGTAATAACTTCTCATTTCAATTTTATGGTCTAGGAAACCCTACTCATTGAACATCCCTTGTAGTTGGAGGCCAGAAAACCAGTAAATTACAACTGCCAGAATGTTTACAGTTAGTCAAAACCCACATATCCTATTCAGATCTGAGCTTTATAACAAAGACTCTGCAGTTAACTATCAAAAACCTCAAGGTGAAGTGTCTGGTTAGAATGTCTTGGAGGGGCAAATTTGTAAAAAAAAAAGACGTTCCTTTACATCAAAAACATTCACATTATCTTCAATCTCAAAGACTGAGAAAACTTGTCTATTTGTGTCTTTGGTAGCCTTTCACTTTCAGTTCTCTTAGAAAATTTCACATTACAACTAGCAATCCTGGAGCTCATAATCAAGATGCTCTTTGTTTTGTTTCAGCATTCTTGGAACCACTGCACCATTACCAATTCTCTTCCATACATACACACGTGCACAGGACAGTCAGGAATCTTGCACCTCAGAAAAAACCTAGATGGTTAATTAATTATTGCTATATTTTTGAAACTATACTGGTTTCTTTTTTCGAGAATTATTACTTTCATTTCAGCACTAGAACTTCTTAGTGAAAGGTGCTGTACAATTTATTTGTCAATAATGGAAATCATTATACAATGGACAATGAGGGAGAAGATTATTGGAAATATTTTAACTGTTTACGATATTCAAACTAGTTAGGGACACGGCTGTATGAAACCAGTAATACTGTACAGGTGAATGCTGGCTCAAATTCATGCCAACAGAAGCAAATAAATATTGTTACCAGTTGGCTGCTGGCAAAAGAAGCAGTGGACAGCACTTCAAACAGGATTGAACGGCCAGAAAGTCACAACCTGACTGAACTGAACATACATTAGTGACAATTACGTTTGTATGGCAATACATGAAGACAAATTCATGCAAGAATAAAACTCTTTGCTTCTGCTATCACATATTTTGTCAACTTTTATGTTTTACTGCAAGGGCAGAGAATAAGAGAATGAGCATACAACTACTGCTGCAAATAATCTGCCTAGATGCTAACTAGTGCGGTGGGTGGGATGTACTTCGAACAGTAAGCTCTCATCATAAACTTACAATCAAATGTTATGAATTATACATGTATTTGTAAAAATGAGACAACATTGGTATGTGGATACTTGAGAAACCTGCAACACATAAATCATAACAAATAATAAATATTTCAGATTTAGTAATTTCATTTTGTATATGGCCTCTGTAATGTCAAAACCCCAATTTTTACATAACTGCTAATGAAAGTTCATGGCAGCATGCTATGGTACAGGCTGTGGGACACTGACCTCGAATTCCAAAGAGAACATGTTTTATAAACTGGATCTGTTTCTGCCATCAGGTGAGAAACGGTGGTGATGGACCTAGTATGTTGGGTCTGACAGGAAATGCACTTCTCAACAGCATGTTGGCCAGCAACTGTGAACAGCTCCATCAAATCAAATGAGAAGGCATGCTCCCCAGTTTTTAAATTGATGGAATATGATCCACTGCTTGCCATGTGTTATTAACAAAAATACTGGATGATGGGCCCAAGTACAGAAACCACAAAATCTTAATTAGTTTCCATAGTTTCCACACCATCATATATACACCAAGATTTCAAAAACCAAAGTTGGGGGGGGAATGTTTTATTAACCTTTGAACCCTAAGGTGCAGGAGAATTTCGCATAGCACTTCACCGGCACAAAAAGTGCATCCTACAGTCCAGAAAATATTGCACTTCCACTAGAGAAAATTTTGAAAATATTATGTTAAGTTTATTAACGGTAAAGTCTCTTATATTTGGAGATATGTCACTTTCTACAGCTGTGATATGACATTAATCTGTGAATCACTCCCCACCCAAATAACTAACATAGATACAGTGATACCTCGGCAAACGAGTGACCCTGCTAACAAATTTTTCGGCTAACAAAGATTTTTTTCGCTGTTTTTCAGACTTGCCTAATGAATGTTTTAGTTTTAGCTAACATAAAGCAGCAAACATGAACGGTCGGGCCATTCCAGGAGCTTATGTTTTCACGTTTCGGCTAACGAATGTGATTCCGGAACGAATTGTCTTCATTAGCCGAGGTACCACTCTGACATGAAGAAAAGTTTCGTGGCCAGATTTATGCCACATTCTGTGAAATACTTGGGCTATCACCAGGATTTCAGGAAATTCATGAAAAGCTATGAAAGAAGTCAACAGACTTATACGACTGAAAATTAAACTACAATTGTCTTTGTGCATGACACTAAGGCATATAGGGGACTGGGGGCACAGCACTGCTCATTCTTCACCTGTGCAATACATGGCATTGAGCAGAAAGTTTCACGCCCTGGCCGTTTTAACCCTGTGGAAACTTATGGAAGGTAATTAAGTAACAATTTCAATAAATCCTTCAGAAACCTGTAAACACTTGCTCCTATGATCAGTAATAAATGCAGTAATTAACATCGAACAGGAGTTAATGAAACTTGTAATCAAAGATGAAGTAAATGGGAAATAATAAATGTTTGTGGAAAACTGGATAGTGTGTCATTCCCAAAAAATCTGAATGATGTACTTCCAAAGATGTGTACTGGGTGTTTCCACAGACATTGGTGTCTGTTGTATATTGTAACACATATCATTTATTACAACTCAGGATAAAAGGCTTTTTGTACAACATTACAAATTTAGGCAGAATAATACAAATCAAGTATCTCACTTTAGTTTTTTTAAAAAAAAAAGTATCCAACATAATTTTTTTTATGCATTACACATGCCCCATTATTTTATAATAAAAATATTTATCAACATTATGATAAAAATGTGTGCATAATGTTTATGTACAATTTTAACACTCTTGTTCCTTTAAAAAGCCTATTGGCCACTGGCCATTTGTCATGTGCAATCAGTACTGATACTTCTAGCTAAAAACTCAGCATGGCAATGTAATGTACAATATATACACACAAAATGGAAATGTTACAAAATATTAGGGGGGAAAAAAATGGGATGTGCTTCGTATATCACAAATGTGTACTGCACACTAAAACATCTGATACTCTCGCATCCAGTTTCTAATGTGTATACACAATTTCAGTTTTCAGAACATACCAAATTACAATCCTTTTTGTCAATATAGTTTCTAAATAAGTATTAACTGTAAGCATGCTGTGAAGAAACTTACTATATGATACAATATCATGCCACATTTACTTGCACAATATGAACAACTGGTCTTTGTTTCCTAAACTTATTTCTATAGTTTGGTTCTCATCAATGAACAGAATCTTCATTAGCAAACATTTTGTTATTTCTTGTACAAATTGTAATTTTTTTTCTCCAAACGTATCTATTGTGTTTGCCAGAATTTAATTCACCTCTAAATACAATTTGCACGTAACTTCTGATGTATTAAATCAAAGAAAACATTTCTGTGGGCATTTAATTTGGAGTTATGAACTTCCCTTTAAAGAATTTAACTGTCTGGAAAGCTCTGCCCCCCCCACCCCCTTTAACTAAATTATCTCCACCAAATTTGAATATTTTCATATGACCATTAAACACACAAACTTCTACAAAAGCATTCTATGATGCTGATCAAAAAACTGTTTAGTCGTATTAGTTTTGGATGTATACACATTACTGCTCCTGGCGAAGATACTGATAAAAAAATTTGCCTCTGACGGGTACATACCATTAACAGAAATCTGAATTAAATGTTTCCCATTACAGTTGCATTCTTCACTGTTGTTGTCACACAGAAGGAAACAGCAAAGTGGACGGAAAATTTGCACACATACAATGTGCTGCAAATTTACGTACAGTAAGTCAGGCCATGTTCCATTAAACACACCCAAATCTGCATGTCAAGAGGTGCACGAATCTTCCAAAAATCTACGAGTCACCTCAAAATTCTGGGCGCCAGAAGTGTGTGTGACATGAAGCAAGTACCACTCTAAGGACCCAAAAATATCAGGAACCACCACAAAAAATTCAGCCCCATGATAACCTACTGCCCAGTGTTTGTACATCCCTCCTGTATGTAAATAAGCAAAGGGAGCAAATAATGCAATGGAAGAGAATTTTGAGTGATAACATGAAGTAGCTGCCGTGTGGCTGAAATCTCAGCAGGCCATATGTAAACAAGAGTCCTTATTACGTACAGCTACAGATCATTTCTTAGTTTCTAGCCGATTACATTTTCAAGCAGATAGATAGCAGCAAATTTCTTGTACAGTGATTCAGTACTGGTGGATACAACAGAACAAATATTCTGCTCTTGTCATGTCCCATATGGAACAGGCACAACCACCAGCCCCAACAGTGTATTTACAGGTCAAACACTAAGATACGACTTACAAATACATGACAGATTATCACAGAAGACACCTACATACCTGCAAAGCTATTTTCTCATAGGCCTTCCTATTTAAGCGCTACAACCCTCGCAGTGCACCTGTTATATGTACACCAACTGGCATGTGCAGAATACAAGAAGGGCATGAATAACCAGTATGTTCGGAAATGCTGTGTTACTTCTCACAGCCACAAATGAACCGAGATTAAAATTACATATGAATGTGACAGTGCCCGTAATTTCAATTGACACGATTCTTTTAAGATCCCATTATGAAAAATGAATTCCATTCCACATCTCTTCTGCAGGTCAATGTAAGAATAGAACAGATTATGTGGGTTCAAGCCCTTCTGGGCCCGATGTTCCTAGGCCTTAACACAGGCCCTTTGTGCACCATAGGTCAAGGTAGGCTTATGATTTTGTAAAGATGGTATAGATAAGGAATAAGTGCCAGCTGAAACAATGCAGCTTTGCAAGTATGACACAAAACTGTCAATTGTCTCCTCAGGCAAGTTACACACGTATGTGCATATGAGACTGTCAAATTTTATAAAGTATGATGCACTTACATTTACTGCCATCTCCAGCTTGTATTTCCATTAACTTTATATTCAATTCCAAACTTTCATTGGCATAAATTTTGTAATCAATGGAAAAGTTTTATATATATATATATATATATATGAATGAAATTAGAACAATCTGCAAGGTTATCGTGTTACTAAAAAAGTGAAAGTAAGAACTGTGCAAGTAAATATGGTATCAAGGCAGTTCTATGTCAGTCAATGTCTATAAACAACCATAAGAAATTTTTAATACAGTATAGAGAAATTTCCTTCAGAAATAAGGATCAAACATACTTCACATAGATGACTTGACATTACACCATTTGTCAGACATATCAATGCAACATGATCACTAATATTGTTTAGGTAATGTAAGTGAACACACATATCTGTTAGCACGTATGTTCCAGTCATTGCTAAAGAGTCATATATATTACATGGCATGAGGCTGTAATAGTTCAGGCCACATTTATAGGCAGGCCTGGACACTGTACAGCACTGTCTGTTCCTTGACATTCATCTACCACAGTAGAAAAAAATCTGTATGCCCTTAAAAAGCACCGCCTGCCTTCAGTTTCAAGCAATTAACACATTTCTGTGACTGTGAAGTCAATGTGAGGTAAAATTACTCTGAGACAGATACTTCTCAAAACTATACAACAACAGACATCAGTTTTCAAGACAAAATTAACCTTCACATATCCTTAAAGCCTACTAAATGTCTGGTTCACTAAACATCAGCAAACAAAGATTATCTTAAAAACTCCTGTCTTTTTGAGCACTCTTTAAGGATGACCAGAAAATCAAGATTTCACTGAGAAAAGCCATTCATCGTTTAATAATCTCCGACTCATACCAGATCTGCCACACGTCCTGTGCCCTGTACATGTTCCAAAACATACGCTTACTAATAAACATATACAGACTGGACACTGTGACAGAACAAATGTGTTCAGCTGCACTACAAATACGTCATCACGAGTTTAAAAATTCTATCGTGGCAAAAATCAGGCTCCTGCATTTGCAACCATTCACCAATAGTCATTTCCACTTCCCCATTACTGTGGAATGAGTGAGCCCCTGAATGTCAGTCACTTCAGCACCCTCAACAAATGATCTTGTTGCAATGTTGCATGTTACCCCTACTACAAAAGCTACCTCCTACTGAAAAATAAAATGCTTGATTAACACAAATGTTACAGGCTAGGAAACCTTGCTTATTGAACACGCCCTGTAGAAACAGTTCAGGTGTAACAACTTGTGAATTAAATACAAGCGTAACTGAACATAACTTACCAGAGTTAATTACAATACAGGTAAGATCCATAAAATCAAACTGTGTGGAACCAAACCACAACAGAATGTAGTAATGTCTGTCTAAGTATCAGTTTTTGTTTTGGCCTCAGTAACTCATTTTTTGAATTCCAGAATTAGAAATGAGGATCCACATAACGAATGACAATTTTAAATGATTTAACACTTACAAAATCCATGTAATTTTAAAACTATTTTATCCTTGGTCAACAACACAAGTTAAAAATGATGCAAAGTCCCTGAAATACACAGGCGAATCACAACGCACGTATAGAAACACACGAATAATTGTGCTGTGAGAGGTGAGGTTCTCAGAGCAGTGTCACTGAAGACTCGATCGAGTCTTCTGTGATGTGACAATATGTCGTTGTATGAGCAGTCCCCAGTTTTTTTGAAATGACACAGCCCCTTCATTTTCGGCGTCAATCAGTCCAGTCCAAGAAGCACTGAACCGATCGACCATCAAGACATGGCACTATGTTCCTTCAAAACATCAGGAACTACTCATCCACTGACATGGCATCACATCCCACAAGGCCTGAATGTTCCATAGAATTGTATACCTTTGAATAATATTTTACATTTAAAAAACACGACAATGTATTTTGAAGTCCTGAGCAAATGTGACAGCTAAATGAATTCAACAGTCTCGTATTCATGACAAAACAGGTTTCCACAAATACACATTTGGTTCGAGACTGTTACTGATCACCAGATATAAATGCGCATAATGACATTATAAAAAAATGTTTTCGCACCGTATGGCAGTGAGCTGTGTTGATGACCTGCTGCCTCCATCTTCAAGGTTGAAGTGGTTACAGCACAAAATTCACCCATCCAAGCACTCTCCATTTCAAGCAAAATCTCTGTCCATGCCACAAACGCCTACATAAGAGTGGAGCTACAGTGCCAATCATGCTGTATCTCAGCATTAGACTGAGGTGAGAGGTCAGCGTCATGCCCCAGCCAGTTTACCCCTGAGAAGGAACGTCTGTACCCACTGAATAGAAGGCTGGGCGGGCCCCAGAGCTGGTATGCAAAGTTTCGAGAAGAGAATATATTCTCCTTGCTGGGACACGAACCAAAATTCCTTCACCATCCACTCCTTAGCCTAGTCACTATAATGACTGAGCTATCCTGACAAATCTTATCAGAACTGTAATTTATTAAACTTGCTGCCTTACAAGTGAAATAAAAATTCATTGTGCTAGCCAGCATTATAATTTGCTGAGAGATGAGACTTAGAGAGATGCTAAATGTAGCTCAAGTAAACAGCTATTCTACACGCATCAGCCAGTCAGGTTTCAGAGCACTCCACAAGAGATGATCTAACTTTCTAAACACTTCCTGTATGTAAGCACTTTGTAAAAAGCCATCTCTAAAATCACGCATTTCTGCAACGCAGTATTCTGCAAGGGACAGTTACAATTTCATGAAGAAGTGAGCTGGTTCCAAAATTCCCAACATTACTATACTAATTAAAATTAGGCATAAGAGATGTGTTAATTATACATGTAACAACAAAATGGCATCCTTGAATCACGCATCCCAAAATAAAGGAAGATTTTTTTTTTAAAGAGATGAGTTTTTATAACGATGGACTTTACGCACAGGCAAAAGTTGGTACATTTAAGGTCGATGATACATGTGTAACTACACATTACGTACACTTAAGTTCACATGTACCATATCGCTCATGAAACAGCCATTAGTGGTAACCCACACACACACACACTTTGTCAAACAGATTCCAGCCTTACTAAGAATGCTAGGTTACAAACACACCTTCTGTCAAAATATTGTGACCACAGAAAAACTGCTTGTCCTTACATTTGTGTAAAAACATAACATACTTAACTGTTGGTCTACTGTCAAGTATTTCCTGTGTCCTATAAAACTTGTGTCAGTGGGTTAATACATATTGCAGTTTCATGAGCAGTATTTCACTTATTGCATTCAGTGCATCAAGTGACATTACTAAGGTAATACATGAACAAACTGTGCAGAGATATGGGGGACAGACAAAAGAAGAAAAACAGGAAAACAAAACATCAGTGACTTTAGGCTCAAGTTTTTGAAGTGTCAATTACTACAGTCGATTTCTCTCTTACTGAAACTACACACAGATTTAACTAACATACATCGATTTTTTCTACCATCTTCAGTATACATTAAATTACGTTTTGCAGAATGGCTGCACTTTTCATCAGGTATAACAAAATGTGTCAGCTACTCTGCCGGGTCCACTGAGTTGAGCTAAAGTTTATACCCAGTCTGGCAACTGTCTCAGACTAATAGAATGTTTGTTTTTTCATGCAGAAGACAGAACGAGAAACAGAATATGAAATGTTTCTGTAACTGAAAATGAGACACTGGAAAAAATCTAATACATGTCAGTCACATCTCTAACAAACCTCTAAATCGTTCACAAGTTGGTCAATAATTTATTTACAGTCACACATTTAATTTCTCCACACAAAATCTTAAACCGTATTTCTGACCGCTCAACAATTCCAAACGGAACTCTCACCACGGCTGGAAGTCTGAAGTGCATGTGTCATGGCACAACTGTTAAGGAGATTATCAAAGTTTTATTTATTCACCAACTGATGCACCAGTGAGTTGTCTTAAAAAACAATATTAAAATTTATATTAAAACAGCTCTGAGATGTTTTGGCAATAATTTGCGCTTACTAAAGTTACGATTGTTAAAACAGTCCACTAACCACACACCGAAGTATTTAAACGGACTATTTTAACAATTGCAACTTTAGTAAGCACAAATTAATGCGCTCCCTGATGATGGTGTAACTGTTAATGCCGAAACATGTCGGAACCGTTTCAATGTAAATTTTAATATTGTTTTTTAAGACAACTCACTGGTGCTTCAGTTGGTGAATAAATAAAACTTGATAATACGAAGATGCAAGGTACAAACGTGTAAATTGTGAAAAAAAAACACATTATTATCCAACAGATGCACAAATATATAATTTGTAGATACAATGAGAATTATTATAAAACATTTAAAATTGCTCCAACATGTTTCGGATCACAAGGGATCCATCATCAGGGAGCTCTATACAGTGCTTGACTAAAAGCCTCTCTAGACTGTGCAGTACACATACACACCACAGGCAAATACGCTGCCGTAACACCGACAACGTCCATATCAACGCACATGATAGAACCATTACTGTAATTTTAGCCAAGCACTGAATAGAGCTCCCTGATGATGGATCCCTTGTGATCCGAAACATGTTGGAGCAATTTTAAATATTTTATAATAATCCTAATTATAACTACAAATTATATATTTGTGCATCTGTTTGATAATAAAGTGTTTTAATCGTCACTGATGCATGGTACAAACATGAAGATTATTGTGAAAAAATGTTAAGGAGACATCAACCAAAAAACAGTATGTCAGATTCTGCCTACCAACACAATGCTCAGCTTCTGTAGTTCTTTGTCCATACACTTGAATTCCATGTTTTCACTCACCATTGTTTTACAACTACACACTAAACTTGGCAACAAATTTAACCACAGACACTTTCATTAGTATGACCAAAAACTTACAGTAAAATTTCTCTTAACCAGGACAAAACATGGCACAGCAACATTCATTCAATAAATATGTAAACAATTTATTACAGTCTATATAAAATCAAAATTAATTCTTACACATACAAAACAGATATGGATACTTTTTACTTTTATGCTTTATTAAAAAAAAAAAAATTCTGTCGTCACACATGAAAGTGTTTCTTCTTCTGATATGTGGTTGATCGTGCATCATAATTCAGTGTGGATAACAAACCAACTAGATGTCACTTTTGTGTAATGCTTTATTTTCTTCTTTATAAGTTGCTCAACATGTTTCGGGCAACTATGTGCCCATCATCAGGAGCTGACGACTGGTTTGT
>Ga0123352_10020570_pt1 | contig 10517 bp, 7 predicted proteins | sample TergutLab28metaG_FD_89700 | JGI IMG/M metagenome (GOLD analysis project Ga0123352, IMG submission 89700) | Labiotermes labralis P1 segment gut microbial communities from Petit-Saut dam, French Guiana - Lab288 P1 | ecosystem: Host-associated > Arthropoda: Insects > Digestive system > Gut ... | reverse complement strand
GTCGTGCGCGGGGGGGGGGGGGGGGGGGGGCTGCTTCAGCTGCCCACTCAGACTTCCCTTCACTTATGATCCTACATCCCTTTCAAAAACCCTGGCTACGCCGCTGGCGCTTCCTACGAGTATGAAAAAAAACAGACCTCCTCATTACGTTGCATGGGGCCTCTCAAGACTGGAACAGCTTAGGGCCCCAGCGTTTCTACATGCAGCTGGCGTTTGTCAGGTGCAATGTCAACTGATGCAATTCCGCAAACAATACGTTTCTGTCAACAATGTTATATAAACGCACAAGGAGATATCCGAGGCTGCTCTGCACTACTCACACCATACGCTTTGTGCATAATGCTACAATTAGACTACGCCGATGCACTCTTTACATAACAGCCGAACTTTGTTAAGTCACACGCCGGTTTCTATAGCTACGATAGGGCATGGTTTCTGAGTGACACCACAGACTTATTAAAGCTAGGAGAATCGATAAAAGACATCGATCTAATCGCCCATCTCCAATTAACAAAACATTTAATAGGAGTATTTCGGAATTGTTTTCTATAATGTTAGTTAAGAAATAAGCTTCAATCAGATATTTGATGCCTTGGATGCGATTTAGTCATATTACAATCTGAACAGAGTTCCATATCTTTTCATTGTTTAATTGTTTTGTTGCTGACAAGCAAAGAAACTGTTTCCTTCGGAGACAAAGTAAAGACATGATAGGCTTCGTTTCACAATTTCGAAAGCACTCACAATCTAGGGTCATCCGTGGCTGGTCCACACGTTCTGTAATTGGGAAGACTTTGTAATGACCGATACGTGATCGCAGGTATTCTACCGTTTGATAAAGAAAGGTATCTTTTAGTGGTAGAAACGCCCGTTTTGTACTACAGAAGTCCCGCATTCGACTTCCTATTCGCAAGCCGGACATCCTAAATTTTGCCCCCAGTTCGTCGCCGGAAATGCTGGGATAAACCGTTTGTTTCGGAACGTTCAGCATCTCTTGCACTGAAGAATATCCTAAGATAAGATGGTAGTTACTCAAAACTGCAATCAGCTTTTATCTGGATAAGAATAAATACATGTTTAATTTACGTATACACACAAACCAAGACAAAAAAGCTGGTTGACTCTGAAGATGGAGGTACTACGATCCTTCGAAATGTCAAGGTAAAGCAATCCCTGCAGAGGCCTATTACAGGCCCAGAAGGTTCCAGGAGGTTGAAACTCTCAGATTTCGAAGCAATCGGCACGTGAAAGTTGTAAAGTTGTCATCTCTACGCACCGGCCGGCTTTACCCCCCAGGAAATACTCCTTACACTTATTTGTATTAGAAGCTGAGTCGACCCCAGGGCCACAGCGCGGTCGGAAGTATTATGCCAATGAAAGATTCCAATATCACCAACAAGAATCGATCCCGCATCCTTAAAAGAAGAACAATTTTGCGTCTGGACTGTTCCGATTCAGAATTCATTATCAAAACGTAGATACAAGGTATTTTAGACATCTGGTTGGATGCCTTGGAGGCCTGAACAGCCCATCACATGGCCTCTATCCATATACAGAAAACAATAACAGTACGCAAACCACGATCCAGCCAACGTTCAAGGACTTCATGCGCCTTATACCTCACGGCAAAGTGCTTGCTTTGTTTATGTTTGACTAACCAAAACTGTACACAACTGTGTTGCTGTTATAATTCTCCTTTTGGTAAATAATTTATTTAAATGAGTACCTAACCGGTTTTTACGTCAGCCCATCCTGCCGAGCTAAAAGTGGAACAAAACCAAGCCAAATCAAATGACTCACATTACGGTGCGGGCAAGCACTGATTAATTATTTGACGAATTACAATAAAGCGCACTGCCTTGACTACGTACTGTAGTTTAACGGGTGTTTGTTAAGAGTTGGTGAACAATTCGCCAAAGAGTACGTTTGAACAAGGAAAGACGAAGTAACAGGACGATGTAGAAGAATGCATAATGCTGAACTTCATACTCCGTATTCGTCACCAGATACCATTACAACGTACAATGATAAAATGAATTCACTTTAGATGGACTGGGCACGCAGAATGCAGGGGACTAAGAATCATGACTGCGAAACGCTGAGACTGTATGGATCAAATTTAAAGCTAATCAGAATCTGCAGCAGTGTAAATTATATACAGAAATGGATTGGATTACTAATACTCGGTGACAAGGGGGGGGGGGGGGGGGGGGGTGCGCAGAATGGCGCGGCCGCCCAGCAGGGGGCGGAAAAATAGGTGGAAATAAGTATTTTAAATTAAAAAAAATAATTTTCTGCGCTCAACAAAATTTAAATTAAACCAATTCAATCACATACTTATTTTTTAAAAGTGAATTTCTGTTGGATATGACCATTGTGTTTACTCAACTCAGGCGCGAACATAACCTAGCTACGCCAATACTATTACTCGTCGAACAATCGCCAATTCACTGTTCCTGTAGTTTCAGCAATACAGACTGCGGAGGCAAGGCATGTCCCTGTGTACGCCGAGGGCTTATGGGAAGAGTGCGGGTACAGATCCACACGTTCGTAACTTCACTACTAGATGAATGTGAGTGATCAGAGTCACATACCGGCCGTTTGGATCCCGGGGACATCGCACCCAGTACTTTCTGAACAGGACGTTGCGTGGGACCCAGTGACGGTCTGGTCACTTTGGATAAGAGCAAAATTACGTCCAGCCCGTAGCTAAGATCTGACAGTACAATAAAGTTCTTATACCAGCCGTACTCAATTCACCGATTGAGTTTCGCGAGAAACTGTATTCTTCCTAACATGTCTCAAACCGTGCAACACAGCAGTTTACCAACCCAATTACAACCACACTCTACTGGCACGACTAGTAAGTATGTTTACTGCAAGCATAAAAATTAACGCGTTTATGACGTGTTAACATCGAAGGGGTGTCATAAGCATCCACACAGAAGCTTATCAAATGTGTCCCACTTCCTATGATATGGAATTTGCAAACCGGGCTGTCACAGAGCGAGGATGTAACGACCTACCTCAGACTCAGGATCCTCTTCCTCTCAGTCGCCAAGTCACACCACTAAATGCCGAAAGGGATGTAAAGCTCTTCGCATTTTAGCGGTTAAAAACTAACTTTCCCAGCTACATGCAGGCCATGAAGGCTTACTAGGCCAGTGAACGTACAACTCTACCATTTTTAACCACGGCACTAAAAAGTGTGCGGTCAGCTTCAAGCCCCAGCCGCTCTACCCCCAGGGTAAGATATCCCAGTACCCTTCGCGTAGGTAACTGAAAATATATGTATAAAAATGCCATACAAGTATTTGCGGTCAGCATCCCAAGGTCCACAAACGTGGTATCGCACTAAAAGACACAGCGGAAGTTACATACTCACCTTGCAAGGTGTCCTCGAGGTGAGCTAGCGGTATGTGATGTTCGTCTATCAGCACTGTGTTCCGTGGCGGCTGCTGCAGCACATATCCGTTGGTTACCATCCATATACTCTCCTCCTGCGAGCAGATACAGCCGAATGTCAATGTCTAGTGTACATTCGCACTTCACTGTGTCACAAGAGACAGAATACGACGGTGTTCGACGTTTGTTTTGATTTCACTTCAAACAAACATGCCTTAGAGTTACTGCATGACCGGGGATCGAAATGTCGAGTTATGACAAACGCAACTAATAATGAACACATTCATGAGGCTTAATTACATTTATTATTTAACATCTACATATTTCGACCTTACCGGCCATCTTCAGGGACACCATTTAATACTACAAGAAGGTCATCAAGACTATTACACATTTGATTACCATTAAAGAAATTTTTTCGAGAATCTGCCAAAAAATCAAGTTTGATTAAAATCTGCCAAAAATAACGGGTACTTTGTATGAATACCCATGTACATTTATTATGGTATGTCGCTGAATTCTCCTTAGAATGAGAAATGTTTCATACAAGAGTTGTAGAGAGCATCACGACAAACATTTTGTGTTCAATAACTCTTTCACGCAAATCTTTCCGTTTATAAAATAATCTGGAAAAATATTGTAGAGGCAGACAGGTTACAGATGACAACATAATACGGCACATGCGCATTGCATGCTGGATACCTAAGTCTACAAACAAATATATATATATATATATATATATATTACATCCTGATGTAGCTAACACAGGGAAACAGTAGAAACACCTCCTCATATAATAATGAATAATTATCCAAGTATGAATTCTACATAGTAGACCGTAAATACGGGTGTTGAGCACTGCTATACCCACGTGTCTTAGGAGTTTCATAGGCAGCAAGTGCTGCTAGAACAATGCTGTTGTTAAGTGGGGTAATTCTTCGCAAACATCAGCCCTAAGCCTGCTATTTGTCGATGTCTGTAACTATGAAAGACTGTCCCACCTTCCGTAAGGAAGAATGGTAGCACTCCTCGGCAAATCTCCCATATTTGTTGTATGTTCTGAAGTATCCAAATCCTACAGTTCTACGGAAAATACACGATGGAGAAACAAACGGACATAAGGATTTTCTTCTGATTCCGTGGGGGAGGGGGGGGGGAGCATTACATATTTGTTTGTAGACTTAGGTATCCAGCATGCAATGCGCATGTGCCGTACTATGTTGTCATCTGTAACCTTTATGCCACTACCATATTTTTCCACATTATTTCATAAACCGAAAGATTTTCGTGAAAGAGTTACTGAACACAAAATGTGTGTCGTGATGTTCTCTACAACTATTATTTGAAATATTTCTCATTCTAAGGAGAATTCAGCGAGATGCTATAATAAATGTACACAGGTATTCGTGCAAAGTACCCGTTATTCTTGGCAGATTTTAATCAAAATTGATTTTTTTCGGCATATTTTCGAAAAAAACACTCTAATATGAAATTTTTACGAAAATCTGTCCAGCGGGAGCCTAGTCGTTCAATGCGGACAGACAGACACGACGAAGTTAATATGTAGCCGGTTTTCGCAATTTTGCTAACGCGCCCAAAAAACTGGAGGGAAAAACATGTGAGATTTATATTTAATGTATGGACAGTATGGATCTTACAGGCCTACTGGGTGATACATTTAGCAGGTAGCATTTCTGTTAATTAAAAATGTGATAAATTCCTCTCTTACAATACATAACATTAAATTTACATGCAACTATTCACTGTCAAATGATAGTTTTTTTTTTAATTGGTGAGAAGTCAAAACTGACATACATAGTAAATGAATAAACCATTGATACTGTAGATTCACTCTACAGTATTACACACACTACAAGAAAAATACATAAATAGGTCGTACATATCTTCCTTAACGCATGATTCAAGGTCTTTTTAATACAGCCCAAAATTAAAACAACATAAGAGGGCTCTTTTCAACACAGAATAAAATAAATGAATGCTTAATTTTGCTTTTTTTGAGACAGTAGGAGATACAGAAACGCTTCAAAGTATTCGACACACAAGTTTGGAAATAATGGGATGGTGTTACTTTTCTGTAACTATCTCTAACACCCGCAAAACGTATACAAAATGTCTTGCACATACACCCTTTCCGCTCCGCTAAATATTCAAGGTGTTATCGCTATAAGAGCTGTGTGTTTTTATGTGCAGAGCTCGACAATTATTTCGTAACATTCTTCAGTATCAAACCCAATGAAAATCCATTAGCAATTCAGTTGCTTCATGCATACACACGGACGGATAGACAGAGTAATTTTAATGAAACCTTAGAACGATGGTAAAATGGAGTATGCAAAATAAAGCCCATAAGACAGCTTACTGACAGCATCTGCAAAGTACATTAGGTGCTGCCTCTCTGTCATCTGATAGAAGAGAAGCAGTGCCAGTCATCGCGATGTCTAGTAGTTTAAAAATACATTACCATTCATATCAATGAGCTCAATTCAATGTCATAATTAAATTAATCTTAAGATAACAACATATTGACTTTGATGTTGGTTCTTACGAACGTGTGATGTGACGCCCTGTTCCGCCGACAGTGGGCCCGGGCCCGGGTGAAAAAAAAATTATTTTCGGGCCCTCCAGCGAAGGAGGACAGGCTAAAAATCTTTACACTAAATCGGAAGGACTGACTCTCAGCTGTATAGTGAAGTGGGCTTGATCTGAAAGGGTTAATCTGTACACTCGACAAATAATGACGCTACCGTGAAACACAAAAACGTATGCACATGGTTGGGCCCCGGTAATTTGTACCAGCTTCCCCCCACCGTCTCATCCGCAATGCTGACCGCCGTGTAGTCTTTGCCACACTATACGGTGTAACATCTCGGAAGACAACAATCTTCCACGAAATAACAACTGACACATGCACATCGGTACTGTCAACTGGTTCGTGTTTTCCAATGTGACCCGCCTTCTGAAAAGGTTGCACACCCTTGAACTAGACAAGAATAATGGTGGTAAAGACGTTTCAGTCCCGGCAATTAAGCAATAAATCTACCAGCCACTAGTGCATCCACATCTAGCATCTCGCTTTTACATGCAAGGCCAGGGACTGGATTCCAACTTCTCTAACTGCTGCTACACATCATCAGTTATTCTTCCTTTTGTTTTGGTTGAACGTTCACTTTGACTGGTAAATAAACATCGTCACCGCAAATAATTCCGTCGACGTGCTGTAGGATTACATATGTATATAAAGACTGTAGAAGTACACTGACGTGTTTAAAGTTTCGACTTCTCCCTCTAATGCAACCAGACAGCAATGACCTTGAGAGGTCACCTTCCAACGAAGCAAACTATTCACAAACTGCGTAGTGAAACGGCGTGGAAAAACTACACATTCATCGGCAAGGAGAATGGAAACTTGACGTATCAATCGAAACGTCTTGATAGTTCCCTACTGATATAAAAACACGGTGCAGCAGCAGTTTACTTTAAATAAAAAGTCGATAATGTGGCCAATGTCGAAGGTTTGTAAGAGAAAAAAGTGAACTTGCCATATGGAATCAGCAAATATACCAGTACATGCCATACATACAATGAGAGAGAGAGACAGAGAGAGTGTATACATACATATATATATATATATATATATATATATATATGCAGGCTATTCTTTCTTCAACTAAGAGACTGATGAAGCTGCAAGATTTCCTAGAAACTGGCCATATTTATGTGACTTTAGTTAACTACAAATTACAAATACTTGAATTTACATGAAATATCCATAATTTTAAACTTTGCGAGCGATATTACGTTTAACCAACTTGTCACTACTAGCTACGTACACGTTGACAAATATCCCAAAGTTATTGCCTACATTTATCTACGGACATTATTTTATCTGACAACCCGCAACTTTTCACTCGGACCGTTGCGTGCCCAACTCGGCTCTCGCCCTATTCCAGTTTGCCATGAGTCGGCGTGCCGCTAATATTTGGGTTTTACTCGCCTTGTTTATAGAGTATGCCCTATTCTTTATATTTCCTTCGGCTCGCAGACACGTGGCACACCTAAAACATATGCTGTTCATTGCACGTCGAGGTTGAGAGAGTTACGCGAGCCGACAGGAAATGGCTGGTGTAGAGACAGCTGTCAGATAAAACGCTGTCTCTATTGGCGTGTACGGACATGCACAGCCTTCCTGTGACTAAGACATGAACGCAATTCACTGCGCGCACTTGACACGAACATCCTTACTTGCTGATAACCGAGTTTTTTTATAGCCATTTTCAATAGATAATTCACATTATCAGCACTGACCGCGAGCTATACAGTTCGAAGCCCTCCGGAGTTTTTTTTTACATCTTCCTAATGGCGAAACTAAAATAGAAAAGAAGACAAGCAGAGATATAGGGGATCTCCCCGTTTCAGACTGTTCTGAAACAGTAATACAGCACACAATCGTCCATAGGTATTAGGAACTTAACGAAGTAGGCGAGATAAAATATTGGAGGGGCAATTGCCCCCCCCCCCAAGACACGCCCATGTCTGTAGGTATTATACAATAGATTCCGTGTCAACTATTTCCACGAGTGTAACGAGAAAACTACAGCAGACACTCCTCCCTCGTGGATTCGCCCATATCGGTTTCGCTTATGTGCGGAAGTAATCTTGTGGCAACCCTCGTACTACACATTGCAGCGGGCTCGCCCTGGCGATAGCGCAAATGTAATACACTACAAACTTTATGTGTCCGCCTATCTGACAAAGTAGCTACCTAGATACCGTGCAACACGGAATGAACTTCGAGTGTACTTCTCACAGTTTTAGAGTATAGTGTATAGTACGCATTAGTCATTATGAATATCAAGCCCATTAAGAAAAATAAGTATTGTATGTCGTGTACACGGGTGTGCAACAATACTCTATGTTGATCACTGGCATGATCTACATTTAATTCCACTTCCAATTTTGATGTCAGTCTCTCCAAGTTCTTAGTACACTATTCCCTAGATCGTATGGCCTCAAACAGATTTACTCGTGTATCTAAATTTGTATGAGCAGTAAGAGAACTTTCAAGCCCATGAGATATGCAAAATTGCAACAGAAAATATAACACTGCGTAGTGTGAGCAGGCTTGCAATTACATACACTGTGCTTGTTGGTCACTGGCAGAATCTAAATCCAGTTGTGCTCTTTACTGACTTGTTAGGTTCCAAGAACGTGCAGCTAATTTGGTTACTTCAAAGGGCTACCGTCTGTGAGCAAGCATGATAATAATTTATATCTGCAGCAATACTTTACATCGCCGATCGTAGTAGCCGCACGGTGCATGGATGTCTGTCTTTTGTGAGTGCTGTGTGCTGTCAGGTAGAGGTCTCTGCGTCGGGCTGATCACTCGTCCAGAGGAGTCCTACCGAATGTAGTGTGTCTACATGACTGGGATCTTGAAGCCTTGACAATAAGTAGACCTAGACCTACTAGGGGCTGTCACGCCGGGGTGGGGGGGGGGAGACTCAACAAATTCCTTTAAAATTTGCGCATTTCCAACGAACTTTGACCACATTTTCATTACTCCCTAGGTGTTACTCGTTTATCTTTCTCTCTTTAATTGCTGCGTGTCTTAATTTTTGTTTGTTCACCCTTTCATTTCTTCTTTCTCTCCAAGGCCAGTGAACTGCGTAAATAAGCAAAAAACGCAATTTGTCAGCACACAAAGATGTGCGTAAGTGTGTAGCATCTTATACCTTCCTACTCCTTATCAGCATGTTTTCTTCTTCACTGGACTTGTCACCTGACAGCAACTCTCTCCACACACACACACACACACACACACACACACACACACACACATATTTTTTTTTCGCTTTCAGTCTAACAAATCCACGGCAAACATCCGTGACCGAATCGCCGTCACTTTTTGCTTTTCCCACGGCAACCAAACATGTGACTTAACTGAAATAGGAACACGGCTGCTACTTACTCTTCAATGTCAACAGGCAAGCAATAAACTCGTTGAGAACATAGCTCTTAACCAGAAAGACTACTCAGATCGTGGTTTGGCTACAGACCAAATCACGTAACATACACCTTTTTACGGTTAGACATGGTATGCAGTCATAACACATATCTGTCCGAGTGCATGTTTTTGGTCCTAAGCACTTTACGTTCTCCAGCATATTTCATCTTCGCTTATGCTGACAGTTTCTGAAATAAAGACAGTAAATCTGAACCCCCCCCCCTACACACACACATAATCGTCACAGAGACATGTTTACTAATTCCATGAAGCAAAGTCAGTTTTTCGTTTGTTGTTTAACGACGTCGTCGGAATTCGAAAATATTCGTCTAGGAAGCGTCGATGGTAGGAATATTGGTGAGTGATCAACGGGAGACGAGCTGGAAGTGGTTGTGGCCTAATCGAGTACTATACCGGCATTTGGCTGGAGGAACCGACAAAAACCAACATCAACCTCAGGAATGACAACTGGTGTCCCAGTCACAAGTCTACGAGCGTTATCGCAACTTGGTCGCTCAACGACTTCCTGAAATGATTACAGTTGTGGAACTAATTATTTGTTCGTCCATTCAAGGAACAAGAAGTTGCGTTACAGTACTGACAACACCTCGCCACTGGACCCTGTTCTTAGTAATATACCTCCAGTCAACAACCCCCCCATCCCCCCACTTCTTTCGCTGATCCAATTATACTCCCAGCTGCACCTACAGACTATATCGCAACAGGCATTTTCCCTTCCCGTTTGCAGGTCAAATTTTTTATGCATTTCTCTTTACTCCACAAGTGCTACATGTCCCACCAATACGCCCTAATAATTTGGCGCCTGAATTAAATTTATGACGCCGGAATTAAATCCCCCCCCCCGTCCACTTTAATGGCCGTTCGGCCATTTAAAGGGCTCACTGCACGACATATATACAGGGTGTTTCAAAAAGAGCTTTACAACTTTGAAAGCGTATAGAAATTTATACAGAGGACAGACATAACGTTTTGAACTGTCAAAATGTAGCAAACACACCGAGTTTTACCTCGGATATTTATGGTTCAATGTGACTTCCATTGGTAATGCGGCAGACGTCCCACCTGT
>Ga0123352_10020566_pt1 | contig 10518 bp, 5 predicted proteins | sample TergutLab28metaG_FD_89700 | JGI IMG/M metagenome (GOLD analysis project Ga0123352, IMG submission 89700) | Labiotermes labralis P1 segment gut microbial communities from Petit-Saut dam, French Guiana - Lab288 P1 | ecosystem: Host-associated > Arthropoda: Insects > Digestive system > Gut ... | reverse complement strand
GGCTGGGTGGACGAAATTACCACGGTACCAACTGAATAGGAGGCTGGGTGGACGAAATTACCACGGTACCAACTGAATAGGAGGCTGGGTGGACGAAATTACCACGCTACCAACTGAATAGGAGGCTGGGTGGACGAAATTACCACAGTACCAACTGAATAGGAGGCTGGGTGGACGAAATTACCATGGTACCAACTGAATAGGAGGCTGGATGGACGAAATTACCACGGTACCAACTGAATAGGAGGCTGAGTGGACGAAATTACCACGGTACCAACTGAATAGGAGGCTGGGTGGACGAAATTACCACGGTACCAACTGAAAAGGAGGCTGGGTGGACGAAATAGCCGGTCTGGCCGTTTCGAAGAAGACAAAAATCTCTTACACCCAGCGGGATTCGGACCCAGGGCCGTCCAGTTCGTACCTACTACGCTTTCCCGTCACTTCGAGTTTAGCGGCATTACACATAAAATGTCGAAACGTGACTGCATAACCAGTGACTTTCCGCCCGGATTTCAGGAACGGAATAACGTTTACCGGTTGTGAAGAATTATCACAAATATAAAAACACTCGTAATATTTGACACCAATATCCAGTAACATGTAATGATGCGTTATGTGCATATTTCAGACTTACTTTGTTTTAACACCGCTGGTCAGATATCAGCAAATGCCAAGACAGAAAGCTTGCCACGAAATGAAGATGGCAAACAATTTCACATCAACTCCCTTCGTTTCACCACACTTTAACAAATTATTACGAGGAGTAAGACAATGAACTTTTCGGAAACAAATTCGCATTACTCACATTGACTTCTGCTTTGTGAAAAAATAGAACTGTGTACATATACCGTTATGCAAATATTTACAGAACAAAAACATATTTTCACTGAGCGAGTGGGCATGTTATTTAACCAAAAAGGATGTATTTCCGCTTGATGTCTGACGAATAGTATTATGTGTTATAAGGTCTACACAAGGTTTCCAGTGTCAGACGTCCTCCATATGTACATACTTTCATCCATAAAAGGCTATCAGTAACTGAAATGGTGTTAATCGTAATCTAGCTTCCACGTGTACATACTTACACTAATAATAGGCTATATTTAACTGGAAGATGGAGATGGCCTCCACATGCACGCTAAATGTCGATTGCTGGTCATGAACACAGTTGATTTGCATGTATACAGTACGTCCCTTTGAACATGCATAGCAGCTTTAGCACAAGTATTACGAAGGACTTCATACACACACACACACACACACACACACAAACACACGACACACACACAAGGACCTGAATATGATGCAATTTTCCGTGCGTACTTTTACACAGAGTTCCTTTAAATTCAGACAAAGCAGCCTCAAAAAATTTCTAAAGCATACACTCAACTTGTTACAAACACTAATTATTTTATAAATAGTACAGTTCACAAACGCCAATTTCTGTTAATTTATTTGCATTATAAATGATCAGAAATTTCCAAGTCAATGTTCCTTATTCAATTCGACTTTTGAAGCAAACTTAAAACTGTCAGGAGCAAGTAGTTTGGTTCGAACGACAACGCATAGCACAGACACCACAATCCCACACCTACAATAGTTGTTTAAAAAATGTCACGGTGTTGAAAACAACTGTCTGTGTTCACTTTTCTTTTTGTAGACCTGTAATGTTAATGGTGTTGTTGAGCGCAACGCTGAGGGAAGATCACAGATAAATCTCTTCGTTGCTTGCTCTATAACTCACTGGTCTCACAACCCAGACTTGCATTCCTTGTCTAGTTATTTCCGCCTTTTCTTGCATAAAATAGCATTACAAGGAACGTAAGCGACTGAGACACACTTCTGCTATACCTCGAAGACACATCGTTCTGATCCACTACTTCACGCCAGAAAAAGACATTAAATGTTAACGTGAATCTAAAATTACAATACAGACACTCCCCGACTCATCCAACGCTACTTTCCAGAAGGTACAGGGCCATTTCGAATTTTGTGGTAGTCGGAACTGATTGTACATAGGGTCAGTTATGTAAGTATGTAAAAAGGGGACAAAAATAAATCTAGAACTCAACACACTGAAATCTTATCGGCCGCAATATGACGGTCCCGCTGCCTATGTCATTGGTCAGCAGTATTCTTCCGCCACCTTCGTCTCATTGTGATTTCATTACCTCAAGTCCAAAATCGGGGATATTTTAAACAAGATAGGCAATGTACGTAGAGCGCAACATTACAACGCCTTCGCGCAACCATTGTTGCAGTGGAAAGCAATAAGTATCATATATTCTGAGTGTGTGTTTGTAGTCTTAGGAACCCAGCATGCTCCATACTGTCAGCTGTGGCCCGCTCGGCTCTACAATATTTTTCTATATTATCTCACAAACGGCACGGTTTCTGAAAAAAAAAAGGGTGTGTTTATATTCTTTACAAAGTTCCTCTGAAACATTTCTCATACTAAGAAGAAATGAGCGAGATATGACGAGAAAAGTAAACTGGTCTTCATGTAAAGTACCCGTTACTGTTGTCCGATTTTAATTAAACTTCAATTTTCTTGACACATTTACAAAAAAATACTCAAATATCAAATTTCATGATAATCCGCCCAGTAGGGGCCGAGTTGTTCCATGCAGACGGACAAACATGACGAAGCTAACAGTCGCCTTTCGCAATTTTGCGAACGCACCTAAAAATGTTATCATTTCGAATTTTTACTTACTAAAAATTGTGTTTTTGGAATTACATAACTTGAAATTTCGTAAGTCGGAGAGCGTACGTGCGCAATTACATAGGAAACGTAGCCACACTATGATCCACTGGTCTTGAGTCGATTCCCAGCCATCTCCGTCCGATTCATTCACAACACTAACTCCGTTTATTGTAATCTTATTCTAACATTCCCTCCTGTATCTTCCAGAAGTTTTCCATATTCGTCAAAATTGTTCGTGCAATTCTATTTAGTGTAATATCCAGGGTACTTATGTACATAAATGTCAAGTATACTTAACCAATCGAAACTCTTCAGTGTGACATCAAAATTTTAGTTACATAAAACAGTAATGCCCTCGGTTTAAGAATTTTCCTCCATCTGTCTCTCAGTAAACGCAGAAAACTGGCCGGTCGCATTTTTATTTCGCTCGTCTTCAGAGTATAATTTTTAAGTATTACATTCTACACGTGCAGTCAATCTTTCAGCACTAACTTTTGGAACTAAATGTGTGGGAGGTTTTGTATAAAAATGATTCGCCTGGTACATTTCCTCCAGCGTCGAATAGCTGTAAACAGCACAGCGCCTCGATCGAAGAACAAAAGGAGGCGATACCCAATATTTTGTGTTTCAGCAGGAGAATCGCCGAAGCACCAGCCTAGCACCGTACTCAGCTGAGAAACCTATTGCCGTTGAAGAGGTAAAAAATTCCAGGAATCCGATGGCACCCGAAGACTTATTATTGATACAAAACAGCATGCCACTGGACACAATCCTGTAACACGGCCTAACCAGCCAACCAAACCAACACCCAAACCACATGGAACAGACTTCTTCTCAAGAACTTAACATTTCCTCAACTATTCAAAACGTGTTCACAAGATACTGACACCTGTCCTTTTGCTGATCCAGGTGAAGCCAGTCCACTTGAATGAATCCAATTTCTTGTACGCTTGTTTTAATAATGGCACACCCTGGTTCTTGAACAAAACAGGCAAATTGCGAATAACGTAACATTGAGGCACGTTCGTACAACCGCTAACTTAGTCGGAAAGCAATAAGTATTACACATTCTGAGAGTGTGCATTTGTAGCCTTAGGTATCTAGCATGCAATGCGCATGCGCCATATTGCCATCAGTGGCCTGCCCGGCTGTACAATATTTTGCCACATTATCTCATAAACGGCACGACTTTAGAGAGAGAAAAGTTACTGAACATAAAATGTGCGTTTTGCTTTTCTCTAAAACTTTTCTTGAAACAGTGCTCATGCTAAGAAGAACTGAGCGAGATATGATCAGAAATGTATATAGGCCTTCATACCCGGTCTTCTTTTCAAATTTTTATTAAACTTGAATTGTTTCTACAGATTTACGAAAAAGTACTCAAATATCATACTATATGAAATTCCGTCTACCGGGAGCAGAGTTCCATGCGGACGGTCAGAAGGACGGACGAACATACCAACAGATATGACGAAGCTAATAGTCGTTTTTAGCAATTTTACGAAGGCGCCTAAAAACCGGTGCAACACACCTACCAGTGGTCTTTTGCTTCTGTATTTCAGACGAAGACCTGTATGACTCTATCATTGTTATCACGCGTTCTTCATCCTAATAAAGGGAAGGATTAGAATGCCTCCTCGTCAAGCGCTTTCTTCAAGCCTCGTTCCTCACTCTCAAGTCTAAACATTCTCACAGCACCTTTTCCGAGAGCCTTCAGTCAGCGTTGTTCCTCGGTGTTGGATCCGCAAACTTTCAGGAGGCCATGACCGTTAATTTAACTCAGTAATAATTCGCAAAGATCCCGGTGACCGCTCGGCCTAAGGCGTGGGTCTGCGGTCGTCCCCTTACTGGGATTGTTGGTTCGAATCCCGCAGGGAACATGGATATCTGTCTCTTGTGAGTGCTGTGTTATCAGGTAGAGGTGTCTGCGACGGGAGGATCCCTCGTCCAGACGAGTCCTACCGAGTGCTGTGGGTCATTGAGTCTGATCAGGTGCACCAATAATCATCTACACCTAAAATGAGTAGGTAGAATATGTCAGACTAAGAAAGAAAGAAAGAAAAAAAAGAAAAAAAAGAAGGAAAGAAAGAAAGAAAGAAAAATTCACAAAACGAGAAACCGCTGTGCAAAAAAGGTGTTCCCATGTTTGAAGAGTCATTTCCCGCCACAATATATATACAAAACCGAACCTATCTCTCTATGAATATCAGACAGGTTTTAATTACATTTAAATAAAACCTGTCCATGTGCAATAATTTAATTATCGTCTTTGTTCAAATATTACGGCTATGTATGCATACAAAATAGTCAGTACATTTTTATGTAATTTAATTAAATGTGCTTGAGGACAAGCCGCAGTGATATGTACACCGTATCACCACGTTGGAACGGCACCAACGTGGGACAAGAGAGAAACACAGGTAGGGACAGGTATAATGTAACGTAGGTGTGCGCCTTCTGACTCACGAGAAATGCAGACTGTTGAGAACGAACAGTCGAACGCGTAGGATATCAGCGCGGAATATTTACTTTAACTTATACCTTCCAAAACACGACAGACGTTGCTGTTAACCGTGTCGACATTTACTGTTTACAGGCTACATGAACAGTACATACAGCGACCGGCTAGGGGCTGGGCGGGCTGGGGATCGAATCCCCGCGGGAGTGAGGTTTTCCATGCCATCCAGACCGGTCCCGAGGCCCACCCAGCCTCCTGTAAAAGGAGCACCGAGTCTTACTAGGGAGTACAGCGATCGGGGCGTGGTGTTGACCACCCACCCCCCATCTAGCGCCGGGTTACGAATGAATTGGAGCTATACCTCAGCCTCCCTTCTGTGACTGCGTAGCCATGACATGAAGTGACCTTTACTGTACATATGCATACACACACACACACACACATATATATATATATATATATATATATAAGCCATTTATGTATCTGTATTGTCGTACTGTTCAAAGACAAGCATAATCTTAAAATCTATGTTTCTGTGTGCCTCGCCAAATTATTCACAGCGTATCTACGTATGTGAGTCTCATCACACAATCCACAGATTATCGAAATCATTTATACACAAATCTTGTCAAAAGCTTGACTGTGTAGTATTTCCGAGTGTGAGTGCCGTCAGTCAGCTCCAAATTCAACGCAGACTGCTGTCTTACAAACAGCACTCATTTTTAACTTCCACGCACTCTACAGTAACCAAGACTCCAAGGAAACGTAAAATGGCAGAACGAGTCAGCTACCTCTGACGTTCATAACTCACTTTTTGAGTGGCTGACTGCCTTTGTTGCCTGCTGGTCGAGAAGTTAGAGGGCCAGGGCCCCATATCTTGCTGCCTTGGTCGTTGAAACATTACATTTAAAATTAAAATTGGTACGGAACACAAAACATATTTTATGGAGTTTTGGCGAATGTGAAAAGAAAATTGGTGGATAGAAAATGGAATTTGGTTTGTTGGCAAGTTTAATGAATAAAAGAAGATGTTTTTAACGGCACATCTACTTCTACACACCTAGGGTGTTTTTTTCTACAACTGTCAGGATCAGAATTATTACTGGCCTACTCCCTTCAGGGGGTTAATTTGAAATTGAATTATTGCTGTTGTTAGGAAGGAATGCCTTCCATGCCCATTGCTGCCGAAGGAAAAATGCGTCCCACCCTTGCCGAAGTTCAAAATATCGAATTTAATTCGATAGTTCGCCAACTGAAAATATCAAGTCCATAAATTACATTTCTACTGACTCAGGGACCTGCGAGGCACATTTTCACTTGTACGACATTAATTTAATTTAGTTTCCTCTTTTCGATTTCCCTCCAAATTAACTTAGAAGCTAATGCGAAGCTTACAGATTTGCAGCTCTGAAATAACGAAAGCGTCCCGATACCACATTCCTCTGTATTTGCACTCACTTTATGAGAGGTACATGTTGACCTTCTTTATTAGCCATTGTGCACTTACAGATTCGCTAAACATTTGGGACTAGGGCCGAGCATCGTAACACCACTCATGTTGGGGAGTGTCCACTGCCTTCAGCACGGATCAAGTGACGCACCATTTGAATGATAAATCCTGCATATCAAACCGACAGAATACCTGCTGGGCCGGAAGGCTGCCATAGTCTGAGACCAGTTCGACTTTACATGATACTTGTTCCCTCTCCAGTCTTTTAACGGCCTATGCAGTTCACTGCTGTGTCCACTAGAGTCCACCGATACACATCATCCACAGCCATGTCTTCATTCTCACTCTTTTGCTTTTCAAGTAAAGTAAGGTAAAGAAAAATTCACCCTATAACAGGCCACGAAGGCCCAGAGGGGGAGTAGAGGTATAGCTCTACTCTTTCTTTAACCTCGGCGCTAGATGGGGCGGATGATCAGTGTACCCTCCCCTCCCCCACCGCTTTACCACCGGGAATGACCTGGTATCCATTGTATTGGAGGCTGGGTGAGCTCCAGGGCCGGTCTGGACAGGTGCGGAAAATCTCGCCCGCCAGCGGGATTCGATGCCCGGACCGTCCTGGCGGTAGCGAGTTGCTATCCCGACCAACTCTCTTTCTTTAAGCATAATTTTAATATTATCTTCTCAACTGCGTCTTCCATTTAGCTTTTTCAACCAAAACTGTGTGAACACTTCTAATGCCATGTCTGTGTATTACACGTTCGGCCATATCATCCCCCCTGCATCGAGTATCCTAATTCTTTTTCGATACTTGTACAAATTATGAAGCTGTTCATTTTGATTTAGGCCTACAAACACGAGACATTTTCTTTACTCAAACCGTTACTGCAAGTTCTGATGTTTTTCTGACCGTGTATCTCAGTATAATATTTGCAATTGACCAACTTATGCACAAATTCTTGTTTTTATAATAAGTTTATTATATTCCCCTACATGTTTCGAGCACTGTTGTGCTCATCATCAGGAGGTCAAATTGTATTATACAGCATCTGGTTTCGTCACACACTGCCTTAGGCATTCCAACTAGTCCCCTCTCAACCCGCGCACCGGGCGGCCACCTACAGTGTGTGACGGGCGATACCATATGCTGTATAACACAATTTGACCTCCTGATGATGAGTACAACAGTGCACGAAACATGTAGAGGAATATAATAAACTTATTATAAAACAAGAATTTGTGCATTAAGTTGACCAATTGCTAAGACGTTACTGCAAGATTCTGCGGATTTCATATTCTGTTCTCACAATATTAAAATCATTCAACTGAAATGTTCACATTCTCTGGTCTGCAAAATTATGCTACCCGTAATAGCATTATATTATTTTTATACGAAGTACGACTGTAGGGTTTTATCTTCATTCAGCAGACTTGCTCTAAGCCATTAAATCATAAGTGAACCCAGTGTCAGCGTTTCTCATACGGCACGTCGGTTAACCAAAAATCTACAGAAATTGGAGAATAATAAGGATCACGAACATTTTACATTGAAACATCAATGATCGGGCTCCATTTTATTGTCACTCAACTACGGACTGCCTCTGATCAAATCACAAGAAAATTCGCAAACAACTACAATGTCGACATGGCAGCGGTGAGACCCATAAACACGGCCGGACGGACAGGAAGATTTAGAAATACAATCAAGTACACACAATCCATCAGCAGTGTTTCAGTGTCGGTATGCAGTAGTCGTTTATGTTTCCAAAGAAAACAGTGAGGGGATAATGAAAATGAGCAAGAAATTTCGTACAAGAAGATTTTTATTTCCATCTGATGCACCGTCTGGGCGTGAGATGTTTCTCTTCATCTCACATCATCGCCTGGGAACAGAAGGCAAGGAAAACGCTTTGTGCTTCTCAGGCCAGAACCAGATGTAATCATCATCATCATCATCATCCCTGTCCGGTACACAACTTCTTCATCCCCTAACCAATTCCACGTTCATCCCACACTCCTTTAGCTCCTTTAACCTCCATACCCCTGGAAAAGCAATCTTGCCATAACGCAGGCTACGCTAATGTACCAGTTCACTGAAAACAACTCCCGCCTCTACCTTCAGTCCATTCATATCGTATACACCACCCCTTCCCCTTCGCCTTTGCTTTCCTATCATTTTACTAACTCTCCCCTCCTCTTGCCATTAAGCTGCCGACATCCCAAGGTTTATTGCGTGATTTTCTAAGATTCATACTGAATCAAGTCACACAGCTTCAACTTATAAATACTGATAAATTTTTCGTATCTTCAATTTACGTACATATTTGTAAGGGGACTAACAAACCGGGAAATTTCACGTCGTGTTCTACATGGCGCAACTCCATCAAGTTGTCTATCTCACTATACAATGACTATAAAATGTTCTCATAAAATCAAACTACATTCCACCACCACCGTCACCAGAGAAAATTCATACTGCAAGCTAAAACACCAAATTACAAAAACTATTTCTATAGTGTGGGCCCGGTAGCTCAGTCGGTATAGCGACTGACTACGGACTGGACGGTCCGAGATCGAATCCCGGTGGGGACGAGATTTTCCGCCCGTCCAGACCGACCCTGGGGCCCACTCAGCCTCTTGTACAATGGGTACCTGTTTTTTCCCGGGGGTAAAGTGCGGCCGGGGCGTGCTGCTGACCACTCACCCCCTTCTAGTGCCGCGGTCATGGAAGAGTAGAGAGCTATACCTCTACCCACCCTCTGGGCCACACTGGGCCTGTAACGGGAAATATTTACCTTTTACTTCTATAGTAAAACCACCGAGATGCACCAGTTTCTTAAATCTATTTTATTTTATTTTGAAGTAGCACTCTACATGTTCCGGACGGTCTTTCCGTTCGTCATCAGAAGTCTAAGACTGTACATACAGCATCAGGTATATGTCATACAGGTACAGAGACAGCTTGCTAGCAAGCTGTCTCTTTACCTGCTAGGTATATGTCATATACCTGATGCTGTATGTATTCTTATACTCCTGATGACGAACGGAAAGACCGTCCGAAACATGCAGAGTGTTACTCCAAAATAAAATAAATTTGAGAAATTGGTGCATCTTGTTGGTATTACTATAGAAATATATGACGATGCACGGACTTATGACCGTCAAATTTACAAAAACTAACTTTCTGCTGGAAATTCCATATTCTGTGTGACTCCCGTCCTACTATTATGGTGGAAATTCTATGGTGCTCCACAACACAACGTCAGCAATACTGCGCGTCTGTTCTACGTTAATAAATAAAGCGAAGTCGATCCAACTGCTTGTGCATAAGACTGACCGTTTTTATATTGCGGTGTTTTATCTTACAAAGTGAAATTTCCCTGGTGACCGTTTTTATATTGCGGTGTTTTATCTTACAAAGTGAAATTTCCCTGGTGATGGTGGTGGTGGCCGCCACCGAAACATGTTGCAATACAGTCTGATTTTCAAAGAGCTTCTAGAATCATTATATAGTGCGTAATGCTGGTACAATTTTGAGACAAAGAACTTAATAGACCCGGGGTTTTTGGTACATACCGGCTTTCAGTGATGTTCACCGGAGAACAATGCTGTCTCTAGCAAGTGACTGGCTAGATTAAAGAACCGGAATCAGATTCGCAGCAGCGTCAGACGGTCCTGTCATCGTTAACTTGTGAAGAATGGTCATGAGGATTACCGAGGTAAAATATGTGGAGATGAACTTCATTTTTCCTATACGCCTTTACAGCGCGGTGCTTAACTAAAGACTGTGTAGGCTGTACCTTACCTTACGTGTGACGTAAAAACAGAAAGGTAAAGTGTTCCCTGTATACGACATTAAGGTACCGGGGGGGGGGGGGGGCAAAGATATTCACTGCATGCATG
>Ga0123352_10020565_pt1 | contig 10518 bp, 9 predicted proteins | sample TergutLab28metaG_FD_89700 | JGI IMG/M metagenome (GOLD analysis project Ga0123352, IMG submission 89700) | Labiotermes labralis P1 segment gut microbial communities from Petit-Saut dam, French Guiana - Lab288 P1 | ecosystem: Host-associated > Arthropoda: Insects > Digestive system > Gut ... | reverse complement strand
TCAGATTATTGCATTTTTTTGAAAAAATGGTATACTATTTTTAACAAAGGATAAGGAATTATCCAACGATTTCACGAGAAGATTTTTTATTTACATCTTCGCAAACGAAAACCTAATACATACCTTCACACTAATCCTTGAAAAAAAAATCAACCTGAGTTATAATGTTTGTAAGAGATTGAACGGTTGGTGTGAGTTCATATTGAGATTGTGACTGCAGATATTCTGCTCAACGTTGACGACGTTATAGTCAAACCAAGGTATTCTTATTTGAGAATAAATTTAGGTGGTACCGTGTTAATGAAAATTGGCACCCTAGAGCATGTCTTTAGGGTGCTTTTAATTTATAATATAGAAAAAGGAAAACGATGAAACTTCAGAAACCAAAAGGAACGGCAGACATTCTGCCAAAGGATTCATACAAGTGGCAATACATTGAAACAATGGCACAAGCCGTGTTTGAAGATTATAATTTCAAGGAAATTCGTACACCGATTTTTGAATCTTATGAGCTTTTTAGTCGTGCCACAGGTGAAACAAGTGATATTGTCACCAAAGAAATGTATGACTTTGAGGACAAGGGAGGACGGCATATCGCTCTTCGTCCAGAGGGGACAGCCTCTGCCGTACGTGCCTATATTGAAAATAAACTCTTCGCTCCTGAGGTGCCTAAGCCTGTAAAGATATTTTATAAAGGGCCTATGTTCAGATATGAGCGTCCGCAGACAGGTCGTTTTCGTCAATTTCATCAGATTGGAGTGGAGTGTTTAGGAATTAAAGATCCAGCACTCGATGTCGAAATCATAGCCATGGGGCATAGTTTTTTCCAACAATTAGGTATTAATGGAATTACTTTGCATTTGAATTCTCTAGGAGACAGTGAAAGTCGTGCCAATTATCGTCAAGCTTTGATTGATTATTTGACTCCTTTTGAATCCCAACTATCAGAAGAGAGTAAGCGTCGTCTTCATGAGAATCCTTTGCGTATTTTAGATTCAAAGGAAAAAGAAGATAAAGAAATTGTCAAGAATGCTCCTTCAATCTTGTACTATTTGACTGAAGAATCTCAAGCTCATTTTAATCAAGTGAGAAAAGGACTTGAAACTCTACAGATTGATTATGTCATTGATACCAATATGGTTCGTGGTCTAGATTACTATAATGATACAATTTTTGAATTTATAGTAGAAGTGAAAGGGCAAGAGTTGACGGTTTGTGCAGGTGGGCGCTATGATGCTCTAGTCGAGTATTTTGATGGACCAGAAACACCAGCCTTTGGATTTGGTCTAGGAATGGAGCGTCTCTTGCTCATTGCAGAGCTACAAGAGATTGCAATGATTCCTGAGAACACAGTAGATGTCTATGTAGCAGTGTTAGATCATGAGGCAAGTCTTCAAGCTACATTATTGACAGAGGCTTTGCGAGAACAAGCCTATACTGTTGAGCGTGATTTTACTTATCGTAAACTCAACAAACAATTTCAATCAGCTGAACGATTAAATGCAGAATTAATTATTACCCTAGGTGAATCAGAGGTCCAATCAGGGAATATCACAGTAAAAAATAATAAGTCCAGAAAAGAAGTAGCAACAACACTCCAAGATATTCGAGAAAATTTCTCAAAAATATATGAAGAATTGACAGATTAAAGGAAATAAAATGAAAAGAACAGATTATGCAGGAAACATTACAGAAGAGTTTTTAGGACAGGAAGTAACGGTCAAGGGATGGGTAGCCAAACGTCGTGATAATGGAGGACTTGTATTTATCGACCTTCGAGATCGTATGGGTATTCTTCAAATCACGATTGATGCTGAAAAAGCCAGTACAGAAACAGTAGAAGTCGCCAAAAATATCCGTGGAGAATATGTTGTTGAAGTGACAGGTAAAGTCATTGAACGTGCCAGCAAAAATCCTAATATGAAAACGGGAAATATTGAAGTTGAAGCCAATCACATTAATATTCTTTCAATGTCAAAGACCACACCTTTTGAAATTAAAGATGGGGTTGAAGTGCTTGATGAGACACGTTTGAAATACCGTTATCTTGACTTGCGTCGTCCTGAAATGATGAATAATTTGCTCATGCGTCATGCCACAACTAAAGCCATTCGTACTTATCTTGATGGATTAGACTTTGTAGATGTTGAAACTCCTGTGTTGACCAAATCAACACCCGAGGGAGCTCGAGATTATCTTGTGCCTTCTCGTGTCAATAATGGAGAGTTTTACGCTCTTCCTCAAAGCCCGCAAATTACTAAACAGCTTTTGATGACTGCTGGAATGGATCGCTATTATCAAATTGTAAAATGTTTCCGTGATGAAGATTTGCGTGGAGATCGTCAACCTGAATTTACTCAGGTGGATTTGGAGACGACATTTTTATCAGAAGAAGAAATTCAAGACATTACCGAAGGATTGATTGCTAAAGTAATGAAGGATGTTAAAGGTGTAGATGTGACTTTACCTTTTCCACGCATGGGTTATGACCATGCCATGAATGTTTATGGTTCTGATAAGCCTGATACACGCTTTGAAATGTTATTGACTGATGTGACAGAAGTTGCAAAAAAGGCAGATTTTCAAGTGTTTACTCAGGCTGAGGTTGTCAAAGCTATCGTGGTAAAAAATGTAGCTGATAAATATTCACGCAAAGCCATTGATAAATTAACGGAATTAGCCAAGCAACATGGAGCAAAAGGCTTAGCGTGGATAAAATCTGAAAATGGAGAATTGGCGGGACCTATCGCTAAATTCTTGGGTGAAATTTCAAACCAATTAACTGAAGAATTAGTGATTGAAGATAATGATTTGGTCTTGTTTGTCGCAGATACACTTGAAGTTGCCAATAACACACTTGGAGCTTTGCGTACAACCATTGCCAAAGAACAGGAATTGATTGACCATGAACAATTTAATTTCTTGTGGGTAGTGGATTGGCCAATGTTTGAATGGTCTGAGGAAGAAGAACGTTATATGTCTGCTCATCACCCTTTTACTTTACCTACTAAAGAGACGCAAGCTCAACTATCAGGAGATTTATCCAAAGTTCGTGCCCATGCTTATGACATTGTCCTTAATGGTTATGAATTAGGCGGGGGATCGCTTCGTATTAATACCCGCAAGCTCCAAGAAGAAATGTTCAAAGCCCTTGGCTTCACACCAGAGGATGCACAGGAGCAATTTGGATTCTTACTTGAAGCCTTAGATTATGGCTTCCCTCCACATGGTGGATTGGCAATGGGGTTAGATCGATTTGTCATGCTTCTTGCAGGGAAAGATAATATCCGTGAAGTCATCGCCTTCCCTAAAAATAATAAAGCTATTGACCCTATGATTCAAGCACCATCAGCAGTCGCAACAAAACAATTAGAAGAATTGAGTATAAAAGTTGAAAACAATCAATAATTTTTTTAAACCCTTTGATGCTGAAAAATTAATCAGCCGATTTTCAGCGGCAGTCGTTTATGGTGTGTTATCTTCATTCGCCTTAAATTTTTTCTATCAGCCGGGACACATCTATGCTTCGGGTTCTACGGGATTGTCACAGGTCATTTCAGAAATTGTGAAACGTGCAGTTGGATATGACGCACTTCCCATTTCTTTGGCTTTGGTCTTGGTTAATATTCCCCTCTTTTTCTTGGCATGGTTCAAAATAGGAAAACAATTCACAGTTTACACAGTAGTTACCATTTTAATGTCTTCCATTTTCATTAAATTTATCCCCGTCACAACCTTGACTCAGGACCCTGCAATCAATGCGGTGTTTGGTGGAGCTATCCTAGGGTTTGGTGTAGGAAACGCCATGAAATCAGGGATTTCAAGTGGGGGAACGGATATTATCAGTCTATATATTCGTCGTAAGACAGGGCGTACGGTAGGAACACTTGGCTTTATTGTTAATGGGGCCATTATATTTCTTGCAGGAGTACTCTTTGGCTGGCAGTCTATGCTTTATTCGTTGATTGCAATCTTTGTTTCTTCTCGGGTACAGGACGCCATCTATACACGTCAAAAACGGATGCAAGTCATGATTGTCACACAAAAATCAGATGAATTGGTCAAGGCCCTTTTTGAGAGACTTCGTCACGGGGTGACCATATTGAATAATGCTGAAGGGGCACACTCTCATCAGAAACAAACAGTCTTAATGACCGTTATTACCATGTATGAATATCAAGATTTTAAGGTAGTCATTGAAGAAGTAGATCCCAAAGCATTTGTCTCTATCTCTGAAAATGTAAGAGTTCTAGGGAACTTTGCTGAAATAAATGATTAAAAGGTAATCAAGTTTATTGTATTGACAAATAGAATAATTTAGTATAACTTATAGATATAAATAAAAAAGACCTCTGCCTTGCGGGGGCCTTTATTGACGAAAAGGAGGAAAACATGAAAAATGAATTAACAGTACATGCTCGCAATTTTGTAGGTATTTTGATAGGAACAGCTATTTTTGCTTTTGGTTTTGTTGAATTCAATATGGCCAATCATCTGGCAGAAGGTGGAATGGCAGGGATTACGTTGATGTTGCACGCTTTGTTCAAATGGGATCCGTCATATATGCAGATTATTTTGAACATTCCTCTTTTAATCATTGGATATCGCTATCTAGGACAAAGGACATTCACTTATACTATTTTTGCACTTGCATCAAGTTCAGTATTTATTTGGCTTTTTCAACGCTTGCATATCATGATCAATATTGATCATGATAATTTGATTGCTGCACTTCTTGCAGGGCTTTTTGCAGGGGTAGGTGTAGGAATTGTCTTGCGTTCAGGTGGAACAACTGGGGGGTCAGACATTATTGCACAGCTTTTGCAAGTGAAGAATGGTATCCAATTCGGACAAACGTTTTTTATCATTGACATTATGGTTCTAAGCTTATCTCTTGCGACGTACATTGATGTTAATCATATGGTTTATACTTTGTTGGCTAGTTTCGTCGCTTCACAAGTGATTGGATTTGTACAGTCAGGTGGATATGCTGTGTGTGGAATGCTGATTATGACAAATAAACATGAGGAAGTTGCTCAAGCAGTAATGAATGAATTAGGACGTGGAATGACATATTTGCACGGAGCAGGAGCTTATTCTAAACATGAAAAAGAAGTCATCTATGTGGTACTCAATCCCCGGGAAGTACAAACTGTTAAACAACTTCTAAACATGATTGATGAAAATGCTTTTGTATCAGTAATCAATGTTCATGAGGTCATGGGAGATTTTACTTATCCACGCAGTAAATATAGAGCAATAAAAAAATAAAATGAGCTTGATCAAGCTCATTTTTTATTTTCCGCCAACATAACCATAAATACTCAACCACATGAAAAATGCAGCAACCATAACAAAGAAATGCCAAATCAAATGAGCAAAGGGAAATTTATAACGATAAATAATGGCACCAAGAGAATAAACGACACCACCAGCAACTAACAACCAAAAACCAGCATGGGGTAAAGCTTTCCAAAGAGGATAAATAGCAAGCATAATCATCCAACCCATAACAATAAAAAGGACAGTTGAGAAGCGAGGGACACGGTTCAAACGAGGCAAGAAAATAGAAGTAAAAATAATTCCACAGATGGCACAAATCCAAATTACAATAAGTAAACTCCACCCTAGCCATCCTCCAATAGCTACTAGGCAATAAGGAGTATAAGTTCCTGCAATCAAAAGAAAGATACCGTTATGATCAAAGACTTGAAAAACTTTCTTAGCACGGGTAAAATGAAGACTATGAGCCAATGTAGAAAATAGAAAAAGAAGAGAAAGACTGACGCCATAAATAGCAAAAGAGATAGTTTCAATGGTAGAATGATTGGACATACCCTTTATTATCAAGAGGATTGAACCAATGACAGCTAAGACAAGTGCCAATCCATGTGTGACTGCATTAAAAACTTCATGTGTAATCAGATAACCACGGGATGTTTTCTTTTCCATAGGGTTTACTCTCTTTTCTCTTATTTTTGTGTTACAATAATGTTAACACAAATTATCAAAGAAATTAAGCTGACAAATTCAGAATCAGCTGGAGGATACATGGCTATCAAGATTGTAACAGACTCATCAATTACTATTGATCCAGAGCTTTTAAAAGAATTAGATATTACAGTTGTACCCCTTTCAATTACCATTGATGGTGTAACTTATATGGGAGGGGACCTTTCGTTAGATGATTTCATGGCAAAAATGAAAGCAGCAAAGAACCTACCTAAGACTAGTCAGCCATCTGTTGGGCTATTTTCAGAAACTTATGAAAAACTGACAGCAACAGGAGATGAAGTTATCTCTATTCATTTGACATCAGGGCTTAGTGGAACAGTTGAAGCAGCCCGTCAAGGTGCTTTGATTTCTGGTCGTGAGGTGACAGTTTTAGATAGTGATTTTACTGATCAAGCATTAGCTTTTCAAGTAGTTGAGGTGGCACAGATGGCTCAATCGGGTGCAGGGAAAGAAGAAATTCTTAAAAGAATCAATGAAATCCGTCAAAAAACAGAACTCTTTATCGGTATTTCTAATCTCGAAAATCTGGTAAAAGGTGGACGAATCAGTAAAACACAAGGTCTTATTGGAAATCTGTTGAATGTGCGTGTCGTGATGGAGTTTAAGAATCGTAGCCTTGAAAATCCTATTCGTGGGCGTGGAACAAAAACCTTCATAAAATGGTTAGAGGAGAAAGTAAGTGCTATCCGCCAATCAGGTCAAAAAATTAAAGAAATTGGTATATCACATGCAGAAGGGCTAGAAATGGCTGAGCGTGCCAAAGAAATGCTTCAAGAGTTTGTAGAGAAACCCATTTCAATTATGCAAACAGGTTCAATTATCGCTACACATACAGGTGCAGGAGCATGGGCCATTATGATTCGTTATGAATAAATAAAATAGTCTTAAGCAAGACTATTTTTTAATGAAAATACAATAAAATAGGGTAAAAAATACTAAAACTGGATAAATTTAGTCAAAAAAATAGAAATTTGACGAAAAAATAAAAAACCAATGATAACAAGGGTTTGCGAGATGTATTATTTCTTAAATGTTGATAAAATCGCAAAAAAAGACAAAAAAACACCTTAAAACATGATTATTACTTGTCAAGTGAAAAAATATTTGATAGAATGTAATTACCTTAAGGGTGACATTCACTTGGCGGGTAAAATAAAATTTATTGGAGGACATTGAAAAATGGCTAACAAACAAGATCTTATCGCTAAAGTTGCGACTAAAACTGGATTGACTAAAAAAGATTCAGAAAAAGCAGTTAATGCATTCACAGCATCAGTATCTGAGTTCCTTAAAAAAGGGGACAAAGTACAACTTATCGGTTTCGGAACTTTCGAAACTCGTAAACGTGCTGCTCGTGAAGGACGTAACCCTCAAACTGGAGCTAAAATCAAAATCAAAGCTACAACAGTTCCTGCATTCAAAGCTGGTAAAGCTTTGAAAGATACAGTTAAAAAAGCTAAATAATTTTTAATTGTATGAAAATCACCTTTGGGTGATTTTTTTATTGCCTATTAACTTATGATAAAATATAGAAAGCTTAATATAAAAAAGAAATAAGGAAAAATATGATTTATTTTGACAATGCAGCAACAACAGCCATCTATCCAGAAGCTTTAAAAACCTATCAAGAGGTCTCAAGTCGTATCATAGGTAATCCATCAAGTTTGCATAGTCTAGGAACAACAGCTACCCGCTTATTAGAAACTTCTCGTAAGCAAATAGCAGAACTTCTAGGGATCAATTCGGATGAACTTTTTTTCACATCAGGAGGAACAGAAGGCGATAATTGGGTGATTAAAGGTGTTGCTTTTGAAAAAGCAAAATATGGAAAGCATATTATTATCTCCTCTATTGAACACCCCGCAGTAAAAAATACAGCAGAGTGGTTAGTTGGCCAAGGATTTGAATTGGATTTTGCTCCAGTAGACAAACATGGAATTGTTGATATAGAAGCCCTGTCTCAACTCATTCGTGAAGACACGATACTTGTGTCTATCATGGCTGCTAACAATGAAATTGGATCGATTCAGCCTATTCAGGAAATTTCAGAACTTCTTGCTGATAGACCAACACTTTCTTTTCATGTTGATGCAGTTCAAGCTATTGGAAAAATGCCCATTCAGAATTTCTTAACTGACCGTGTAGATTTTGCTACATTTTCTGCTCATAAATTTCATGGACCACGAGGAGTAGGATTCATTTATGCTAAATCAGGAAAAAAATTACCCCCCCTCTTGCACGGAGGTGGGCAAGAGTCCAATCGACGCTCCACTACAGAAAATCTCGCAGGAATTGTTGCGACGGCTAAAGCCTTACGATTAACATTAGAAGACAGTCAAGATAAAATCTTTCGGTTAACCAAAATGAAAGAAGTGTTATTTCATGCTTTAGAAGGTTTTGATAAGGTAATTATCTTCTCAGAAATGGAAAAATTTCTTCCTAATATTATAACCTTTGGAATAAGGGGTGTACGGGGAGAAGTTTTGGTTCATGCTTTGGAAGAGCATGACATATTCATCTCGACGACCAGTGCTTGCTCATCTAAGAAAAATGCAGCTGCCAGCACTTTGTCAGCAATGAATATCAAATCAGAAATTGCAACCAGTGCGGTACGTATAAGCTTAGATTTTTCAAATACAATGACTGAAGTTGAAAGTTTTTTGACCATTTTTAAGCAAATTTATACAAATTTTGAAAAATAAATGAATAGAAGTATCAGATAACTTTGATACTTTTCTTCTGTCAATAAATATCAGAAGTTGGAGATAGACAGAAACTATGCTATACTAGATAGATTAGTCGTTAAATTCAAGATGAAAATCAATAACGACAATTCAGGATAAGAACATGGTAGAAAAGTGATTGACACAATTTGATTGAGTTCATATCCTGTAAATAAGTACAAGATGTACAATAGAAATAGGTGAATATGAACTTTAATGAACTTGGTCTCTCACAAGAGATTATTGACACACTAACAGCCATCGGCTATGAAAAACCAACGCCAATTCAAGAACAAACCATTGCTCAAGCATTAGCAGGAAGAGATGTTCTTGGTCAAGCACAGACAGGAACAGGGAAAACAGCAGCATTTGGTCTCCCTACCATAGAAAAAATAGACGCAAGTAATGAATCTATCCAAGCTCTAGTTATTGCTCCAACACGTGAACTTGCTGTTCAAGGGCAGGAAGAACTTTTCCGTTTTGGTAAATCAAAATCGCTTAAAGTGCGTACAGTTTTTGGTGGACAATCCATTGATAAACAAATCAAGGCTCTTAAATCAGGAGCTCACATTGTCGTGGGAACTCCTGGACGTATGGTAGATTTGCTTAAACGTAAAGCACTAGATTTATCACATCTTAAGGTTTTGATTTTAGATGAAGCCGATGAGATGCTTAACATGGGATTTTTAGATGATATTGAATTCATCATTGGGAAGACACCTTCTGAGCGTCAAACGTTACTATTCTCAGCAACCATGCCTGCAGACATAAAGAAAATTGGGGTTAAATTCATGAAAGACCCTGAGCATGTAAAAGTCGCTGCGGAGGAAATGACTGCTGATCGTATTGATCAATATTATATCAAGACCAAAGAATTTGAAAAATTTGATGTTTTGACTCGTTTACTAGACACTGAAATGCCTGAATTGGCTATTGTTTTTGGTCGTACTAAACGCCGTGTGGATGAATTGACTCGTGGTCTTAAGCTTCGTGGTTATCGTGCAGAAGGAATTCACGGAGATCTAGATCAGAGCAAGCGTTTGCGTGTGCTTCGTGATTTTAAGGCAGGACATTTGGACATTCTTGTCGCCACAGACGTCGCAGCTCGTGGATTAGACATTTCTGGAGTAACTCATGTCTATAATTATGACATTACACAAGACCAAGAATCCTACGTTCACCGTATTGGACGAACGGGGCGTGCAGGAAAATCAGGACGTTCAGTAACCTTTGTAACTTATAATGAAATGGGTTATCTTCGTGCCATTGAACGCATGACCAAGAAAGAAATGAAAGGTCTTCGCCCACCTACTGCAGAAGACGCTTATAAAGCTAGCCTAGAAGTTGCTATGCACTCCATTACTCGTGACTTATCAGAAGAAGAAACAAAAGCTAAGCGTGATAAATTTGAACAAGAAGCCAACGCTCTTGCTCATAAATATTCTGCAATAGAGCTTGCCCAACTCTTGATTCAAGGGCGAGTGAAAGATCCTGAAACAATGGAAAAAGTAGCTATTTCTGCTGAACGACCTTTACCATTTAATGGAGAAGGAAAAGGATTCAAAGGCAAAAAAGATGGAGGACGAAATAATCGTGACCGTCGTGGTGGACGTGACGGAGAACGTCGAGACAATAAAGGTTATCGTGGCAAAAGCGATAGTAACTGGGGGGATAAGAAGAAACGTAACTTCCATGATAGTCGCAAACGTGGAGAACACTATAAGAAAGATCATCAATCAGCAGGTTCAGGAAACGAGAAAAAACCAGGATTTGTTGTCCG